>VTLG01004346.1_pt1 | contig 24505 bp, 44 predicted proteins | sample 4694571 | NCBI WGS metagenome assembly VTLG01 (sample SAMN12604809, study PRJNA352737) | marine metagenome | biome: ENVO:00000447; feature: ENVO:00000209|ENVO:00000569|ENVO:01000036; material: ENVO:00002151; isolation source: viral sequences binned using virsorter ...
TTTACAAAAAATACTTTAGCGGTTTTAATTACTTTATCTGCAGGATAATCCTTAAGTGATAAAAAATTTTGTTTAATTTTTTTATTCAAAAGTTTAACTTCCTTTACGGAATATAGTTTTTGAAAGCACCAATACCAAAATTTCTTAGGATCACTCATATCCACTTTTTTAATTCTTCTCCCAGAACTTCAGATGCAATATTTATTTTTTTACGCAGGGATTTTACAATTTTAGTATCTATGGTTTCATCAGCCATAATATCAATGTAGGTTACAGACTTTTTCTGCCCGATCCGGTGAGCACGGTCCTCGGACTGTAAGCGTTTTTCCAAGTCATAGCCGTTAGAATAATAAATCACCGTATTGGCTGCCGTAAGGGTTAGTCCATATCCTCCGGTTTGCGGCGTTCCCACGAAAAATCTACATTTCTTATTATTTTGAAAATTGTCTTTATTCTCTTGCCGTTGGTCTTGGGGCGTGAGCCCATAATAGTCAACCACGGACCCCGGACCATATTTTTTCTCCAGCGCCGCTACAATCGTCTGAACATCATATTGGTAATGTGCCCAAATAATGGCTTTACCTTCAATTTCGTCTAATACATCTAATAATTCAGTTAAACGATTATTCTTAATAGTTTGTATTGACTTATCATCAGCCGTAAAATGTCCACATGTAATCTGATGAAGTCTCATTAATTGAGTGAGTGCGGTCATTGTTGTAACTGTTTTATTATTTAATGTTGCTAAAGCTTCTTTACGCATTTGCTCATATAATTTTCTCTGTTCACTGGTTAATTCAATATTTCTTTTCATGTATATTTTAGCTGGAAGATCCAGGCAGTCTTCTTTTAAGACACGATAAGAAAAAGGTTTTAATTTTTCAGAGAGTTCGGGTAAATTTTTAAAACCAGTCACTAATTGTATGGAACGACCAGAAATATGGGCCGTTTTCATAATAGCATACCGCATTCTAAATGAATAATAAGAACTATGCTCTAAATGATAAGGATCTAAAAAATAACATTGTGTAAAAAGATCAAGAGGATTTTTAGTTACTGGAGAGCCAGTTAACACTCTTCGATATTGGGCTACCGTAGATAATTTAATAATATTTTTAGTTCTTTGAGCTTTAGGATTTTTAATAGTGGTAGATTCATCAATAGCCATTAGGGTTTTGTGTGATAATAAAAATTTTTGAGCAAAATCTACACCCTTGGATGTACTAAAAGCTTCAACATTCATAATTAAAATATGAAGATCGTGGCTTATTTCAAATAAGCGATTTAATTGTGTTTTTTGTTTTTGAGTAATATTAGATTTCCATAAAACTGAAATATTCTCTACGTGATCAGGTAAATGTGCGGGTAATTCTTGATTATACCAAGTTCCAATAACCCCTTTAGGTGCAATAATGAGTAAGCCATCAATTTTTCCTTTATCATAAAGCATTGCTGCATTATCAATAAGAACTTTGGTCTTACCTGTACCCATTTCCATAAAATATGCATAGGTTTCTCTATTCCATGACTTTTCTAAAGCAGTCATCTGATGCTTATATGGATCCGTTTTAAATTTATAGTTCATAGTTAAAATGTTCTTTCTGTCCATCCCACCACCCCTTTATATCTTTTTACTTTCTTGACAAGCACTTTATACTATCCTATATTGCCTGTCAAGAAAGATGAAAATTAAAACTTACAACAAAGTAGTAAAATCTTTAACTACGTCACCCACGAGAAGGGACTACATAAAAACCATAGCCGCGCTAGGTGTATTGCCAATTGTGGAAAAACACGTTAAACCTAAGAAAATGGAAAGTAAAGTTTATGTTATCCAGGAAATTTCTGGAACAAGGTATGGTGCACCTAAAATTAATATTATGGGTGCTTCTAAGTATGGCGAATTTGTGTTCTGTCTACCCGAAATGTCACAAATTATATTTTCACCAGGACCCTTAATATTTAGATTAAGAGATAAATTAAAAAAATACACTCCTGAAGATTATTTATTATTAACTGGTGATCCAGCAATAATAGGTGTTGCATGTTCTATAGTTTCTGATATAACAAATGGTAAGTACAAGTTACTTAAGTGGGATAAACAAGAAAGAAAATATTATCCTATTGATATAAACCTACATGAAAGAGGAAATAAAGATGAATGAGTTAGAACAACAAATGGAACAAGATCAAACAGATGTTATTGATCAAACCAAAAATATAAATTCACTTGCCACTCAAGTGAAAAAATTAAAAGCTCTCGAAGATGAAATTAAAAATGATGAAGAGCTAATCAAAAATAAGAAAAAGAATTTAGAACAAATATCTGGAGAATTAATTCCAACACTATTAAGTGAAATGGGATTATCATCATTAAAATTAGCTGATGGTTCTTCAGTAGATGTTAGACAGCATTATAGCGCAACTATTTCGGTCGCAAACCGAGAGAAAGCCTATAGTTGGCTTCGCCAAAACGGCCTAGGAGATATTATAAAGAATGAGATCTCCGTTTCCTTCGGTCGTGGGGAAGATAACAAGGCGGCAGAATATGCTAACCTTGCGAAGGGTCAAGGGTTTCAACCGACACAGAAGTTGAAGGTTGAGCCCATGACTCTGAAAGCTCTAGTCCGTGAGCGAATTGAGGCAGGTAAACAAGTGCCAACGGATATTTTTAACGTGTTCGTAGGAAACAGAACCATAATAAAAAGGAACCAAGGACAATGAACCAAGTAGCAAAAAAAGAAAATGCAGGCGCATTATCTTCAAATGTATTTGAAGCGGATGCAGCTGCTGGCTCTCAGAATATTGGGCAAGAAGATCTTGCTCTACCATTTCTGAAAGTCTTGGGACAACTTTCTCCGGAAGTAAATAAACGGAACAGTAAATACGTACAAGGGGCAGAACCTGGTATGATTATTAATACTGTTACGAACGAACTCTATGACGGGGAAAAAGGTATTAATGTAGTGCCAGTCTTTTACAAAAGACAGTATATAGAGTGGCAAGACAGAGGTGAGAGTTCAGGCGCACCGGTGAAAATATATGACGCCGGCGACGATATTCCTCAAGCAACGAGGGATAAGTCAAACAAAGATAGACTACCGAATGGTAACTATCTTGAAAATACAGCCAGTCACTTTGTGATTGTTGTATCAGGCAATGCACCATCAACAGCGTTGATTTCTATGAAAGCGACTCAATTAAAAATTAGTCGTAAATGGAATTCAATGATGATGGGTATTCGTCTTCAAGGTAAGAACGGTCTGTTTACACCGCCAACTTACAGCCACATTTATAATTTAAAAACTATACAAATGAGCAACGATAAAGGCACATGGTATGGTTGGGATGTGACGAAAGTTGGACCTGTTAGTGATAAAGGTATCTACGATCAAGCTAGATTATTCTCAACAAAAGTTGGGAAGGGAGAAATCCAAGCTAAGCATGGATCAGAAGAGCCACCAAAACAGGCAACACCATTTTAAGTTTTTCCTAGCTAGGAGAATAGAGGCGGTAGCGGGAGACTTAAGCCGCCTCGCTAAACTATTATGAAAGAAGAAGTAAAAAAATTTAGAAATATATTTGAAGGTTTTAATGGTGGGTTTGGTGTCTTTCACTTTAAACAGTCCACAGGTCCTAAACAACAAGGAAAAAGTTATACTTCAAGAGATGCTTTAACTGATGAAATCTGGGGTAATCATTTAACTGGTAAACCTTTTAAAGCTAAAATCATTAAACAAAATGGAGAAGAGTTTCAGTGTGATGTTGATAGTATTGGGATTGCACCGGTAAGAGAAGATCATAAATGTAAATGGGGATGTATTGATATTGACACCTATCCAATTGACTTCAAAACCCTTAATAAAAAACTTAGAGATAGAAAACTGCCATTAGTCTTATGCAAATCTAAAAGCAAAGGAGCACATGCTTTTATATTTACAAAAGATTGGGTTTCAGCAAAGGTCATGCAACAAAAGATTACAGAAATTGCTCAAACTTTAGGACAAGCTAATCTAGATAGAATTTATCCAGTTCAAACAGAACCAAAAATTGAGGAAGAAGGAGAAATTGGAAGTTGGTTAAACCTTCCATATTATCTTCACACTGGAATTGATAAAAATAAGTGGAGATGTGCAATTAAAGATGACGGAACAGAGGCTACGCTTAAAGAATTTTTTGACTTATATGAAAAATACTCACTTACAGAAGATCAATTAAATGATTTTAATATTCCACTAGAAGATGATTGGTTTAAAGATGGTCCAATCTGTTTAAGAACAATGGCGACTTTTGGATTTGTTGAGGGACATAGAAACAATACCTTGACCGAAATAGCTATTTATTTGAAAAAAAGATTTCCAGACGATTGGGGTAAAAAATTAGGCGATTATAATACACACTGTTTCACAGAATTACAAGGGGGTCCATTAACAGCCCAGGAAGTTTTAAATGTAGAAAAATCTGTAACCAAGAATGATTATTTTTTTGGTTGTAAAAAAGCTCCTTTAAAACCTTTTTGTCGTTCCAGAGAATGTCGACTGCAAAAATTTGGTGTTGGTGAAGGAAATGTTCCTGATAATAATATTACAAAACTTTCTGTAATGGTTTCGAATCCAAAGGTTTGGTTTTTAACATATGGTGGTAAAACTGTTGTCTTAAATTCCAGAGAATTAACAACTCAAAGACTTTGGCAGATTGCAGCAACAGAACAAACAGGACGAACTCCACAATTATTAAAACAACGTGATTGGGAAACTCTTCTCAATAAATTACAATCTAATGTAAATATTATTCCAGCTGATCCTGAAACTACGAACAAAGGAAAACTAAGAAAGTATTTAACTAAATGGTGTTTAGACATGGTTAAAGTAGAAGAAGATAACCAGGGTAAATGGGAAATAGCATACCAAGATAAATCTCCATTCATAGATAGAGAAGGACATGCTTGGTTTCATTTAGATTGGTTTAAGACATTCTTATTAACTCAAAAAGAATGGGAAATGGGATCTAATCAAACAACATCCTTTATAAAAAATGTATTTGATAAAAATAAAATGGGTGGAGAAGCTCGAAAAAATAACAAGCGTTGCTTTTTAATTAAAAAAGAGTATTTTGAAGACATAGAAGATTTAACAGCGAAAGAGATGAAAGGACCAGAAATACCTTATTAATGCGTGAGAAATTTATAGAAAAAATATTTGGTGCCCCAGGTACTGGAAAAACTTATAATCTAATTTCTAGATTGCAAAGTCACTTAGATAATAATTGTCCTTTTGATCAAACTTTAACAACTACATTTACTAAGGTAGCTGCTAGAAACATTCGCTCAAGAATTGCAGAAAAAAATAAATTTACTGATAAACAATTACTAGCCAATGTACGTACCATTGATTCTTATTTAATGAATCAAATTAAAGAAGATAAAGATATTTGTTATAGTAGCGATTTTTCCAGAGAATTTCATGGAGTTGAAAAAGAAAGTCAAATTGATGATACAAGAAAAAGACAGTTCTATGGAGGAATGGATATTCTTAAAAAAGGAAGAATAATGATAGGTGATGGTATTGAAAATATTTTAAAGTATTATGATACACTTCGTTATCCTCAAGTTGGAAGAAAGACTTTAATTTATATGGTTGAAAGTTATGAGAATTATAAAAAGAACCATCTTAAAATGGATTGGGAAGATGTAAAGTATAAAGGACTAGCAGACAAAATTAAATTTCCAGAAAACATTGTGTTAATGATTGATGAAGCACAAGATTGTAATAGACTAGAATGGTTAGTTATAAAAAAATTAATAGATTCTTCTAAGAATGTTTACATTGCTGGTGATGATGATCAAGCTATCTATGGATTTAAAGGTGGAGAAGTTGAAACATTTTTAAACTTTGAAGCAGATAAATCAACCGTATTAGAACATTCACCAAGATTAAATAAAAAAATTTGGGAATTAGCAGAAGCTGCTATCCATCTTATTCCTCCACAAAATCGTCAAGAAAAAAATTATAAACCAGCTAATGTTAATGAATTCAAAATGGAGCACTCTGGCTTAATTAACGAATTTAGAAATAAAGAAGTTCTAGCTAATAACTATTTAGATATGAAGATAACTGATCCTAAAGTAGATATTCATTGGTTAATTTTATCAAGAACCAATAATATTTTAGATATGAAATATGCACAGGAAACATATAACTGGTCTCAAATTTTATCCAGTCATCATTTAACTTGGGAAAAAGTAGAAGAATCAAATGGTTTTGCTAATGGAGCTGAACGAGGAACTACACCTAATATTCCTCCGGACCAGATTCAAGCTATTGAAATTTGGTTAAATTTACAGAAAGGGGAAAAAATTCTAGGTAAAGATGTTAGAGAATTTTATAAGATTATTCCACCAGGATTTATAAGAGATAGAAAAAAAACATCCTTAATTAAAACGGATTCAATTATTCTTAAAGATGGTCAATATAAGTATGGAGATTTGAAAGAAAAATTTTATTTAGACGCAGACATTAATCAACCATGGTTTGAAATTTTAAATCTAAGACCTCGTGATAAAGCTTATTATGTTAATTATATAGAATATTTAAAAAAAGTAATTGAGAAAGGAAATCATAAAAAATCTAAACGTATTCTCTTATCCACTATACACGGAGCCAAAGGGTTAGAGTCAGCAAATACAATTTTAAATTGCGACTGGACTTATAAACCCTATAACTCTTATTGTATGGGAGGAAAGCATAGAGACGACGAGATGAGAATTTTTTACGTAGGAGTTACCAGAACAAAACACAATTTATTTCTTTATCAACCTGACTTCACTTTTGGTGAATATAAAGGAATGAAGCATAACAATTTTTGGAACAAACTAAGAGGTAAATAATGAGTGTATGGAAAAAGCAGATCGGTGGGAATCACTACAGAAAGTATAAATTGCAACCGAGTAGGTTTGTAACTGAGAACAAGTTGCTATATCCGGAAGGTTGTGTTATTAAATACGTCGTGAGACACCAGGATAAGGGAGGAAAGCAAGATTTATTAAAAGCAAAACACATGATTGATATGATCATAGAAAGAGATTATGACTGATACACCACTTTTCGCACCACAAACAGAATGGCTTCCGCCAACTAATTTTCCAGACTTAAGAGACCGTAAAGAAATTTCTATCGACTTAGAAACAAAAGATCCTCAATTAAAAACACATGGCTCAGGTTCTATTGTAGGTAGAGGATGTGTTACAGGAATCGCTGTCGCTGTTGATGGATGGAAAGGTTATTATCCAATCGCTCATGAAGGTGGAGGCAACATGGACAAAGATGTTGTTCTTAAATGGGTTAAAGATCTTTTACTAACAGACTCAGATAAAATTTTTCATAATGCCATGTACGACGTATGTTGGTTACGCGCCATGGGTTTTAAAATCAATGGTCGTATTATCGATACCATGATCGCTACTTCTTTGATCGATGAGAATCGAGGTCGCTATGATTTAAACTCAGTTTGTAAAGATTACATCCATGAATCTAAAAATGAATACGCTTTACAAGAAGCTGCCAAATCATGGGGAGTAGATCCTAAACAAGAAATGTATAAACTTCCAGCTATTTATGTGGGGGAATATGCAGAAAAAGATGCAGAATTAACCTTAAAATTATGGCAAGCCTGTAAACATGAACTTCAAACTCAGGATCTCTGGAGTATTTTTGATTTAGAAACAGCACTCACTCCTTGTTTAATTGATATGAGATTTAAAGGAGTTAGAGTTGATATTGAAGAAGCTGAACGATTAAAAAAGATGATGGGAAATGAAGAAAAAAATCTTCTCACTCAAATTAAAAAAGAAACTGGAATTGATGTACAGATTTGGGCCGCGGCCTCGATCGCCACAGTCTTTGATAAATTAAAAGAACCTTATGAAAGAACCATCAAGACTCAAGCTCCCAGCTTCACTAAAAATTTTCTAGCTAATCATACTCATCCTACCGTTAAAAAGATTGCAGAAGCTCGTGAAATAAATAAAGCTCACACCACATTTATTGATACCATCATTAAACATGTTCATAGAGGCAGAATTCATGCTGATATTAACCAGCTTCGTGGTGATAATGGGGGTACCATCACCGGACGATTTAGTTATTCGAATCCAAACCTCCAGCAAATTCCTGCACGGAACAAGGACCTCGGACCAATCATTCGTAGAATATTTATACCAGAGAAAAAACATAAGTGGGGTTGTTTTGATTACTCTCAGCAAGAGCCGCGCCTCGTAACGCATTATGCTTTACTTCAAAATTTATACGGCGTTGATAAAATGGCTGATGCTTATAAAGAAAATAACGTCGACTTTCATAAAATTGTTGCCGAGATGGCAGATATCCCAAGATCGCAAGCCAAAACTATTAACTTAGGATTGTTTTATGGTATGGGTAAAAATAAATTACAAGCTCAACTAGGGGTAAGTAAAGATAAAGCGGAAGAACTTTTGAGCAAGTATCATACAGAAGTTCCATTCGTTAAGCAACTACTACAATCCGTTATGCGTAGAGCCCAAGAGAGAGGTCAAATTAGAACTTTATTAGGGCGCCTTTGTCGTTTTCACTTGTGGGAACCCAATAGTTTCGGGATCCATAAGGCCATGACCCATGAAGCAGCGCTCAGGGAACACGGACCAGGGATCAAACGCGCCTACACCTACAAAGCTTTAAACAAATTAATTCAAGGAAGCGCCGCCGATATGACTAAAAAAGCTATGATTGCACTACATAAAGAAGGAATTATACCACATATTCAAGTACATGATGAGTTGGACATTTCTATAAAAGATGATAAACAAGCTAAACAAATAGTTAATATAATGGAATCTGCAGTTGAACTAGAGATACCGAATAAGGTAGACTATGAATCTGGTGACAACTGGGGTGAAATTAAATAGGAGGAACTATGGAACACATTAATAAGGTATGGGCAAAAGCTAAAGCTCATCCTAAAATTGCTGCAGCAGTCGTTATTGTTATAGCAATCGTAATTATTGCAGCATAAGGATTTTATGTGGGATGGCTTATTTAAATGCAAATATTCCTGTCTTGTATGCACAAATCAGGAGAGAATATCTATATGACCTTAAAAAACACCATGGCGAAGTGGAGGACTGTGTGGTTTTTGGTATTGCATCGATTACAGGCCGTCCCATATTGTTTCACGCAATTATGGAAAATGGTGCTATCTTCTATCGTTTACCAATTAGCGCCTTCATCCAAAGAGGCTTTGATGTCAAAAAAGTTCCTAGGACTAGACTTGACGAGTTGGAGCTTTGGAATTGCTTTAGTTATTATCCTGCTATTACTAATTTCGATATTTTAGATGGCCAATCTGGCAAATATATAGATAAAAATAAAGTTTGGCACATAGGATCCTATCTTTTCACAGTTGACTGGGCCCACCCAGAGAGTAATATAGTTGATACGGATCATTCAGAAATACCGCATGAGCATAAGTGTGCTCACATATTAGCCTTGGATGATGGTAACTATGCGGCACAGCCCAATAATAGATTAATCTGGAGCATTCCATCTTTTACTGTAAAAGATGAAATTCCTTTTGACTGGAAAGTACAAACCAGTGAATGGAACGTAGAAGATACCAGTAAATGGAAAACTGAAGATAGTGATAACTATTTTTATAATATAGAGGAAACTAAAGATGAGTGAAGGACCTGAAATTAGATGCAAAGATTGTGACTGCGTTTGTCATTGCGATCTAGAAGAACATTCAAACTGGGGTGGAAAACCAAGTCAGTTTAGTGGCGCATGTCCATGTGGAAAATGTAATCATGAGGAAAAAAAATGAAAATAGACGAAAAAAAAATCTGCAGTACGCATTCCAAAGAAAAAGAAGAATCCGGTACATGTTGTCAGGTCGAAGAAAAAGACAACGCAGAACAACAGACATATGAATATAAACCAAAAACAAGTGGTGAGTTAATTATTGATGACACAAATGATTGTGAGTGGTGTCAGTGAACGATAAACTTATTACCGCTTTACTCGCTATTCTATTAGCGCTCGGAGGATGGTCGCTTCAACGATCTTTTTCTCTTTCACAAGACATGGTCTTAATTAAAACTAAGATTGAGGTAATAGAAAATGAGGTACAGAGCATTAAAAATTTTAAGGGCAAGAAGAAACGCAAGAAGAAAAAGAAACAGTCTGATTAGATGGATGAGATACTTAATAATTTCTTTGATTGTTATTCTTTTCATTGGAGCTTTTGCGTCTCAAGCACAAGCTAAAAACGAATACCTTGGCCAAAACTGGCGTGACTGTTATGCTGGTGATATCACTCCTTACGTAGAATATAGACAAGGCGGAATGGACTACATCGACAGAGGTTCGAGCTCTCATGAAGATCATGAGTATCGAGTAGGAGTAAACTTTCGTTTTAAATTTGGAAATACCTGCGATAAAAAATTTAAAAAAGCACAAGAAGAGAGATATGAACTTAGACATCAACTAGAACTTCTTAAAATTTGTAGAAAATATAGAAGTATAGAGATGGGACCTGAACTAGAACTCGTTGCTAAAAAATGTAGAGATATGAACTTCCTGAAGAAAGAAGAGAAAAGACAACGAACGGATGATAATCTCTTTGATGCGATTATGGAACAAGAACATAAAAAACAAATGGAATTAAAGGACACAAATGGACTTACAAAAGAGTAAACTCGTTGTTATTATACCCATCGTGGTATCTATTCTAGCTGCTACCTTTGGGTCGGTTAAATATATTATTAATTTAACTGAAACCATTGAAGAAAATAAGCAGCAAGTAACCATGTTAAACAAAGATATTCAAATCATCTTCGATAAGTACGCTCAAGATAAAGAAGAGTTTACAAGAGAGATGTTTAATGTTAATGCTCGTGTCACTGAAGTAAATGCCTACTTTAGAGCCTTAGAGGAAATACTTAGAAAAACAACCGATGCAGTCAGAGATCAAGAATGGAATATCAAGGATTTACAGAGAGAAGTACTGGGGGATTAGTGCATAATTTCCCGTATGACATCCAAATGACTGGAATGTTCATATTTATTACGCTATACTTAGTCCTGGAGATTGTATTTTAATGGCTGACAAGTTAATGACATTATTAGTCGGATTGCTCATAGCCCTAGGCGGTTGGAGCCTTTCGCGTACATTTGAACTCTCTACAATCCAAGCAGTACACGAAGATAAAGTGGATAAATTAGAGAGACAAGTACTTAAGTTAGAAGATCAAGTTGATAAAATGAAAGACTCTGATGAAGAGATCATGGATCAACACAAACAATTATTTAAAGTTTTAGAACAAGGAGATGCTCCTTCGGGAATCTATAATTACTAATGTCTAAACCTCTTAGAATCTCAGAAGAAGCCGCAGTTCAGATGCCGATGAAAACCGTAGCCTCTTTGATCTGCATGGTGGCAATTGGGACCTGGGCTTACTTTGGTATCATTGAAACCCAAAACAAACTTTCAACAGAAGTAGAATTAATGTCTAAAGATTTAACTGAGAATACAGAATTCCGTATAAAATGGCCTCGGGGCCAGTTGGGCAGTTTGCCAGCAGATTCTGAACAGTTTATGATGATTGAGGATTTATATAAAACTACCGATAAGTTAAATAAACATATCGAGAACATGGCTTTAAATAAAGTGAACATAGAATTTTTAAGAAAACAAATGGACAAGGTTCTTGAAGATATAGAAAAACTAAAAGATGCTAATAGAGAAATGCATTATAAAAATGGAAAAGGAGCACAATAATTGGAAACAGTAGTAGCATTATTAATGTTTGTAAATTTTGAAATCAAGGAACACCGTATCCAGGACTCAATGGCAATTTGCTTACGTGGAAAACGTGAAGCGGAACGCCAGTACAGTGATACGGTCTCTTATAAATGTATTAAGACTCAGGCTGAATTAGAAACTAATATCGATGGCTCGATCTCAATCAAAAAAATCGTTCTCAAATAGAAATCCTATCGCTCGAATATTAAGACGCTTTACTTCCAAAAGATTTAAAGATAAAAAGAAGTATGACAGAAAACAATACATTCGGCAAAAAATTCGCATTCAAGACTGAAGTTACTAATGGTACGTGCCCAACGTGTACAGAGCATACTGTATTTGTATCTCTTTATGAAAATATATATCGTTGTATTAGTTGTGGTGCAGATACTGAACAAAAGATTAATGGAGTTATAAGTTTTATGCCTATTGCTTCTGGCATGGTAGGACCAAAACCTACAATTAAACTTTTTCAAGAAGACGATGGCTCGTAAAAAGAAACCATTATTTGGTGTTAGTACTTATATAAAGAAAAAACCTAGAAAACGTCCTGGACGTCACGCAAAAAGACCCAATAAATACAAACGTAAAAAACCCTCGCGTGGTCAAGGTAAAAAACGTGTGGTCTAATGTACAAGATTTTAATATTAGCTTATTTAGTTGGAAGTGATCCGGTTATCACACAACAAAATTTTGAAATGCAGGGTTGGTTTAAAACCATGGACGAATGCCAGATTGAATTATTAACTCAACACCCAGACCAAACCTACAGAGTGATGAGAGAATTTGTGGAGGATAATAATTTTGAATGGGACTGGCTAGTTGCAGGTTGTACTAATGAAGAAACAGGCGAAAAATATATGGTCTTTCCTGACTATCCTAAAGGGAAACCCCCAGAATTAGAGGGTTTAACCTTTGAATTAAAAGATATATTAATTTAGTCCTTGCAATTACTTAAATCTCATATTATATAGGATAAAGAAATTATGAGATACGAATACACAATTACGGATCAAGAAGGTAAAGAAGAGAAGGTTAAAGCTATGAGTTGGAAGAAGATGTTTAAGAGCTTATTATTAAAAACCCCTAAATTTACAGGTAAAATTACTTACATTAATAAAAAAGAAAATAATCAACTTAAAATAATTAATAATGGAAGAGAAAAAAAATAAAGAAAAAGGCAGAAAGTGGGACGGCAGATCGAGAGTATCCACTGATAAATATAAAGAAGGATGGAATGAAATATTTGGTAGTAATACTACTGTTGAGCACGAACGGGATAAACATAGAGAAAGTAAAGATAAAACACACGGGTAATTGTGATGAAATGGCAAATGCCTGGGTGGATGTTAATATGAAATATTATTCCCAACGTAATGAAAATCCTAAACTACAAGGATGGTATGATTCAACAGGTAAATTATTACTAGGATGGATTTGTAAATAAACCTATCCTAAAGGGAAATTAAGGATAGGTATTAAAGGTGAGAAGATTTTGAATTAACATAATTTGGCCATAATGTCAATTAAGACCTTAATTCTTCTTTTGGCCTATCTATTTCAGCACAAGCAAATTTAATAAATATCTTATTGGTGTTAATATACTCCTCACCCATGACATTATATAATGTTAAAGTGTCATTGGTTCCTGCATACATACACTCAGCCCAGCTATTAAACTCTATGTTTTTGGTATAAGGTTGTTGACAATTCCCATAGAGAGCCGAGCAAATAATAATGGTTAAAGTAATAATTTTCATCTTGACACTTTTTATGGAATATCCTATATTCTAGTTTACAAACAATGAAAAGGAAAGAACATGACAGACATTAATAAATATCGAAATGTGTCCTTAACACATGATACATATAATACTTTAGTAAAGCTGTCCAAAGTTTTATTACCAGATGCAAAATTAAGCATTAGTAAAACTGTGGAAGCGTTAGCACACGAGAAAGCGAGAAAATTAAATGGCAAGGTTCCAACAAAAGTTCGAGCGGACTGAATCTAATCAAGCTAAGACACCCGAACAAGATCTCTGGACGTCTGTGTTAAGTAAAGCAGCTCACGATGCAGTTTATACTTCAGATTGGTTTGAATCTAGAAAAGCCATTGAATGGTTTAAAACAAACAAATCAGACTTTAAGAAAGTTTGCACTTTTGCTGGTTTCAATTCTGATTATGTGTATTGGAAAATGATATCTCCAATTACACAAAGAGAAAAACACATGCATTGTGTTAGAACTGGTAATAGATATTATGTTGAAAATAACATAGGCTTACCAAGAGGTGGAAAAGTCTATCATTCTCACTATCGCATGGGTAAAAAAAGAGGCCCTTATAATGTAAAAAAGAAAAAAGGAAAGGTAGGAAGACCCCGGAAAAAAGACCCTTATTATGTTGCAATAGGTAAAAAAGGTGGTCGACCTAGAATGTATAATAATGTATAAAATAATTTGTACTCACTGTAATGGAAATGGTTATATTCATATTCAGGATAAACGTGGGGAAACGGAAGTAAAACAGTGCTGGACTTGTGAATCACAAGGAGAATTAACTTATGACGAAAAAGATATTAAAAAAATTAGTAATGGCATCAGTGTTACTAACAGTCTTAAACGGGTGTAGTGAATTTGCTCTACTAGCTTCAGGTGCTACGTTAGCAGGATCACAAAACGTTTACGCTCGAACTTATAGTAGTATGGATGTTCTCACCATTATGAGAACAGAGAAGGATATAAAGACACATGTGTACACGAACGCCAAAGAAATATTTGAAAAATCAAGATCCTGGTGAACAGGAAGAAACTATTGCTTATATTGCTGGCCTATTTGATGGCGAAGGGTGTATATCTTGCGTACAACGACCCACTAAAAGATCAGATCGGAACGGAAAAGTATATAATCAATGGTACATACGAGCTGAGATTGCAATGACAGATGAAAAAGTAATTAAATGGCTTCATCACACTTTAGGAATGGGATGGTCCGGACCTAAACGTTATCACAATCATAACTATAAACCACAGTGGCGTTGGTCTTGTGGTTATCAAGATTGCCTGAAGTTGGCAAAGATGTTATTACCCTACTCTAAAGTTAAAAAAAATAAACTACAGAAAGTGATTAATCATTATGCCTAAAGATGACAAAGAAAAAGGAGTTGTAAAATATAACTATTTTCATTGGGGACCTTTTTTAATGCATGCCAATGTTCCTGAGGAAGAGTGTCAAATTTTTTTAGATGAAGGAAAACGTTGTCGTAAAAACAAAAAACTAGATTTCAGACATAAATTAGCTGGTCATCTAAAAGAAGAATATGCTTTAGATAATCCCGTTAAACTTGCTCCCGTTTTAAAAAAATATTTTGAAGCCTACACGATTGGTTATAATCAATGGCGTGGGGCAGGAAGTATTAAGCCTAATTTGAAATTAACAGCTCTTTGGATTAATTATATGAAAGCAAATGAATTTAATCCTCCTCACGATCATAGCGGAGATTTATCTTTTGTTCTTTATCCATCTGTCCCTCAAGAAATTATTGATGAATGTAAAGCTTTTACTGGCACAATGAGAGGACCTGGTGGAATCGCTTGGTTTTATGGAGAAGGTAATCGTCAATGTATCAGCGCCGTTAATCAACTTCCTAAGAGTGGTGATCTATATATATTTCCTGCAACATTAAAACATTGGGTCTTTCCTTTTAGATCAAAAGTGGAAAGAGTTTCTGTTTCTGGAAATGTTTTGTTTGATATAGATTCTAGAATGAATTACGTGGGAGATCCAGCAAGAAACGTTAAACATAAATGATGTGGCCCACTTTAATTGTTGATAATTTTTTTGATGATCCTAAGAAAGTTATAAATTTTTCTAAACAACTTACTTATGAACGAGACAAAGAACATCGCTGGCCTGGAACTCGCACAAAACCTTTACATGAAATTAACAAAGAGTTTTTTAGATGGTCAACAAAAAAGATCATGACCTTATTATTTCCTATGAATATTAAGGAAATTAAATGGAATGCAATTCAACATTTTCAAAAGATTCCTTATAAAACTTATGGCGAAAGCGGTTGGGTTCATCGTGATAATACTACTGAATTTACTGCAATTATTTATTTAAGTCATCATCCTAAGAGTGGTACCTCTCTTTATACACCAAAAAAATTTGCTGTTGATACTTTTCACGACGACAAAAAAGCAAAGTCTTTTAAAGATCGTGGAAATTATTCCTCAGGTGAACAATGGAGAAAAAAAGCCAATGCTCATTTTGAAAAGACAGTTGATCTTCATTCGAATTTTAATCGGCTAGTCCTTTTTGATGGTCATCAATGGCACGGAGCTGAGAATTATGGCACAAAGAAAGAGGATCGTTTAACTTTAATTACTTTTTTTGTCACCGTAGCGGCAGAAGACGGAATTCCCATTCGTTATCCTATTCCTATGATGAGGCGTCAATGAATTATAAACCCTTACCCAAAGAATTACATTTAGGATTTTCAGATATTCATGATATCGGTCTATTCGCTAAAGAGAAGATACCTGTAGGAACCAACTTCGGTATGACACACTTACAATTTGGTAAGACAACCATTCGAACCCCGTTAGGAGGCTTCATTAATCATAGTGAAGAACCTAATTGTGAGAAGGTTAAACTTAACTTTACAACCGAAGATCATCAACCTGTCTATAATGTTAGCAGATTTAATTTAATAACAATCAAACCTATAAAGAAAGGAGAAGAGTTAACGTTAAAGTATACGTTTTACAAAGTATGAACAAAAAATATAATGAAATAGAAGTTCTCGAGAAAACCATTGAATGGTTCGAATCACAACTTCAACCGCATGACTGTGGTTGGATGCACACGACCATTGATGGGCTTAAACACCGAATACAATTTATTAATAATGAACTTAATGAACATTTACCCAATCAGTCTTGGGCGGAAGGATATCGCGAATGGAAAAAGAATCACTGTCCACACAACTAAAACCTAGCGTCTATATTGCCATGCCGTGTTATGACTCGGTGAAGATCGGCACGATGATCTCTATCATTGATCTTATTCAACAACTAGCAAAGAGCGGTATTGCTGTGGGTATTAAAACAATGAAATCCCCTTTGATCCATCAAGCCCGGAACTATCTTACCTCTTTGTTTATGGTCTCGCCTTACACTCATCTATTGTTTATTGATTCCGATGTAGAGTTCAAACCCGAAGCGGTCATCCGCATGCTGGTCCCTAAAAAAGATATTATCTGTACCCCATACAGAGTTAAGTCGGAGGACACGTCGAAAAACATCTATACCGTTGAATTTGTTGAGCCTATGGTTGTAGAAAATGGTTTGATTGAACTGAAAGCAGGGCCCACGGGCCTCATGCTTATTAAAAAAGAAGTCTTTAAAAAAATTATAAAAAATTTCCCTCATTTAAAAATTAAAAACCCAGTGATGATGAAACCGGGAGAAGATCATGAGTATTATTATAACTTCTTTGATTTTAAATTTGACAAAGGTTATAGTGTGGGAGAAGACGTTTCCTTCTGCCAATTGGCTCGGGAGGCGGGTTTTAAAATTTTCGCGAACACTGAGTCGTGGACCGCGCACCACGGATCATGGTCCTGGGAAGGAAAATTTGGAGAGGCGCTGCATGAAAAAAAATAACAAATACTCCTACCACCGGGGTACGATGACCACGGAACACGGATCACGGCACTATGAAATTAGAGGCGCGCGCCTACCCAGCGTCACTACGATACTTGCAAAAACTAAAGATGATCAATATATAAAGCGCTGGAAACAAAAAGTAGGATATGATGAAGCGGAGAGAATTGCCAACCATTCGAGTCTCAGGGGCAGTGCCATGCATAAGTTCTTGGAGAAATATGTCACACAACAAGGGCATGAAGATCTTACCCCGATCGGCCAAGAAGCTAAGCCGATGGCTCAAAAAATTATTGAAGTAGGATTACTTCCTGTTGAACTATACTATGGTTCAGAAGTAACTTTATACTACCCAGGTTTATATGCTGGAGCAACAGACTTAGTCTGTGAACATAACGGCATGGAAACCATTGTCGATTTCAAACAAGCAAACAAACCTAAGCAAAGAGATTGGATTGAAGATTATTTTCTTCAAATTGCAGCCTACGCTATGGCCCACAATCATGTTTATGGCAGCAACATACGCCAAGGTATTATTATGATTTGCACGCCAGATTTATATTTTCAAGAGTATAGATTTCAAGATGCAGATCTACGGAAGTATCAACACCAATTTTTAAAAAGACTGGATCAATATTACAACATTAAGCATGATGAAAAAGAACAGGCAAATGTAGATACAAAAGATTTAATGGAAGAGTTCGAGAAAGAAGCAGGCAGACTAGATAAAGCTAGAAAAGGAGATATGGCTAAGAAGCTATGGTAGAAAGAAATCCCCAGGGAGATTTATTAATGATATTTCCTACCACAATATATGTGCGTAGTTATAAGGAAGATTTTAAAACAGAATTTAAATATATTAGAAATTTAGATTATCAAGATCAACAAGTAACCGGAGCTTTCAGAAGTAAGGACTCCTACTTATTAAAGCACCCATCACTTTCAAAAATAAAAGAATTTATTCTGGAGTCCTTGGATATATATTCAAATACTGTCTTAGGAACCAAACAAAAACTTTCTATTACACAGGCCTGGGTACAACGTAATCCCTATGGAAGTTTTACTCATGAGCATACACACGCTAATAGTTTAGTTAGTGGAGTATTTTATTTTAGAAATGAAGAACATGCTTCAATCACTTTTACTAAAAATGAGCCCAATAGAATCAGAGCACCTATAGATAAACATACCAGACTAAATAGTGATGCATTTCAATTTAAACCTTTATCAGGTGATGTAATTCTCTTCCCTAGTGGTTTGAGACATTCTGTACCTGTGAATGTTAAAAAAGAAAGTAGATACTGTCTCGCTTTTAATGCGTTTTGTTTTAATGAACTAGGAGTAGAAGGTGAATCCACTCATTTAATTTTCGAGGATATTGATGAACAGCGTAGATGATTTTGTAATCACAGCAAATGTAATACCCACGCAGCTTTGCAAATCTCTTATCAGAGAAAGCGAAAAACATGATTGGGCTAAACATAAATGGTCAACTTACGGACAAAAAGAATCAGAATATTCTGGTGCTCAAAAGGAATTAGACACAACTTATTCAACAAAAGAACAATTTAATACTTTAGGTCCAATTATTATGAAAGCTGTTATGGCCTACCAGAACAAAGTTTCCTGGCCAGAAGACCATTGCAGACCATCATGGATTCAAAGATTAACTCAGGTCAGATTTAATAAATATACTAAAGGAACTAAGATGCGTACTCATTACGATCATATTCAAAGTATGTTTGATGGCACAATGAAAGGAATACCAATACTCTCGATTGTAGGATTATTAAATGATAATTATGAAGGTGGAGAGTTTATGATTAGAGGAAAAGAAGTTAAACTAATCAGAGGAGATATATTAATATTTCCTTCCAACTTTATATATCCTCATGAGGTAAAGGATATCACCAAAGGAATTAGATATTCATTTGTTAGTTGGGCATTTTAAGGAGGTAATATGAGAGAACGCATCTATAAAGCATTAATCAGTAGATATACATCTCAAATGGAAGATGCATTATTGAAGATAGATATGCTTGTCGCAGGTGATCGCAACGGTGTCATAGTGGACCATGAAGACATAACCGGCGCTATTGACAAACAGTTGGGAATTGCGGCGAATTGTGACGAGAAGATGTCTAAACTTAGGCGCTTTTATGGCAACAATTAGGCAAACAGAGCTATCCCATAGAATCCAGTGGCAGAAATCTAGATGATTCCATGAGATTCTATAGGAAAAATGATCGTTTTACGCGGGTTTTTTTTCTAGGTTGGCAGGAGTGGCAGAATTTTGGATTTTACTGGCAGACGTAAGTCATTGATATATATAGATAATCTATATATTTTATATAAAAATGCCAGGTTGCCAGACTTTTTTTGCTGATAAATAAAATAGAAAAAAATATATTTTTGCTGTATATGGCAGATTGGAGAACAAGGAAAACACATGGCACGGAAGAAATCTCAAAAAAGGCGCATAAACATTGGAAAAAAGAGATATTATTTTTATCGTATAACCTGGCTCGACATCACTGGGGATGCCAGTCATGCCAGTCCTGAGGAGTTTAACCAGTTTGAATGTGCAAAAATGGTAACTCTTGCTTATATTTATAAAATAACCAAGAAATTTGTTTGGACTTTCGCTAGTTATGATAACAAAGATGAGGCATACTCTGATAGAAATATATTTCCGAGAGGTTGTATAATTAAGATGGAGAAGATTAATGTCTAATTCATTTAACGAAAAACCCCATCGAGTTGTGCTTAATAATTTTGGATTTGTACGTAGAAAACTTCCTTCTCAGCTTTATCAAAGTTTATTAAAGGAGTGTAAGAAAGCTAAAAAGAAAAATCCTAGTATGATTTCAGGGTTAACAGGACCGGGCGTAACTCCTCATTATTATCTTTCTAATCCAGAAAATATAAAAAATTTAGCTGAATTTGTTTTTGAAACAAAGAATTATTACGATGAACAGTTCCCCGATCTGGGTAACATGGGAATTCTTAGCAAAGATGCTCCTTATGCTCTAGCAAAACCATGGGTTAATGTTCAACATCAAGGTGAGTTTATTCCCAATCATATTCACGACGGGATTTATAGTTATTCTATTTGGATGAAAATTCCCTATGATAGTCGGAACAAGAAGGATCAGTGTGCGGGAACTTTTGAATTTACTTATATGAATGTTTTTGGAGCACCTATGTTTCATAGAATTCAATTAAGTCAAGAAGATGAAGGCAGTATGATTATGTTTCCTTCTAAATTGCGCCATTCGGCCTACCCTTTTTATGGTACTTCTCAAACACGGCTATGTATTTCAGGAAATATAATATATAATGTTTCCTAGAGATTATTTAACTAACATGAGGAAGATGAATGTTTAATCCAGATAATATTTATTTCGTAGGGATGGTTATTTTTTTGTTGGGATGTCTTTATTTCCTAACTTTAATACCACATTAGATGTCTTTTGGTTTTGTTTTATGTTTTCTACTTTTTTGCCTGATTGCTTTTGCGGCTTTGAACTGGGAGTAACATTTAATAATGGTGCGTAATCGTCTAAAATTTGTTTCATTTTGGCTTCTAGTTGTTCCTCTGTCATGTCTTCTAGTTTTCCATGTTTTATTATTTTTCTGTCTATGTATAACCCTGCTGCTTTGCCTCGATTCGCTTCAGCGTTTACAGCAGAAGAGAATGAACCCTTCTTCAGAGCTGCTTCACGTAAACGAGCCAGTTCAGCCAGATGACCTTCGAAAGTAACTTCAAATTTCTTCAGTCTTTCTTCTTTTAGTTTACCAATATATTGAGCTACTAATGGTGATAACCTAGGATTCATTAATTCTGATCCTTCTTGCCTAGCCCTAGTTGGACTATACCCAGCAGCAACGGCCGCTTCAGTTTGAGTCATAGGACCATCTGCTCCGCCGAATACTACAAATTCAGCAAATCTCATTTGCATTTCTGTTAATCTTTTTGGAACACCCATATTGACAATTTAAGGTAACTATCCTATATTGTCAACATGAATCAGAAAGGTAAAGAAATTGATTACCATAGGTATTGGAAGGAACGAGCAGAAGAGGCAGAGGAAGCTCTGGCGAATGCTTTAGCTGATGATGTTCGACAAAAGGAAGCAGATAAACTTATGATGAAAAAGCTAGAACGTATTCAAGAATTAGAGTTGATTAATGAATCACATCAAAAATTAAATGGGAATCTTAGGAGAGAAATTACTGCTATTGAGCAGGAAAAATTAGAGCTTCATATTGATAATAAAAAATTAACTAAACAAATTGAAGATCAACTTGACAGATTAAGAAAGAGTGGTATGTGACATGTACATTAAAGATTTAATGAATTATTTAGAGCATTTCATTGATGGTAAAAAAGGAAATGCAATTAACAATGCAAAGATTTATATGAAGGTCGGACCTTATTTAGAAGAGATTAAACGAATAGATGTAGAGGAGTCAAACCTCATTGGAAATAGTACTATTCGTGTAGTTTTTAAACCCAACAAGAGACAAATTATTCGTGCTCCTGAAATACCGGAGTAACCTTGAAAATGCTATGGCCCCAGAAAGAAAATTATACCAAGATCTTCGAAAAAATACATGTTCCATCATCCTTAGTCGTATTGAAAACCTTAGCTTACTTGGTATGCCTGATGTATTGGGGTACAATACTTCTGGGCACTTTTTTACTGTTGAACTAAAAGTCACAAAGGGGAACAAAGTTAAATTTTCTCCTCACCAAATTGCCTTCCATAAGTCCCATCCGAAGAATACATTTATCCTTATTAAGGCCCTCGGTCCGAGTGCCTTAAAACTTGTTCCAGGATCCGAGATCCAGGAACTTTTAGACAAAGGCCATGGTCCATGGCCCCCTACTGATTGGATTGCTATTCAAAAAACTTTTGAGCTTGTCGCTTGATGCTTGATGCTTTCTAATTCTCTATAGGTTTTATCCGGAAATTTTTTCGCGAGCTCATGAAGGCTTGGAGCCTGAGGCTTGGTGCTTGAAGCTTGCTGCTTGGGCCGGGGCGCGTGAGGCTTGGAGCTTGAACCTTGGTCCCCGAACCGGTTCGTATTTTCTGCGTGTAGATTTTCAGGTTTAATGTTTGCCATAACTCACGGTCTTCACATCTCGAGACCAACAGGCTCGGCAGCTTCCGCACGTGTTGCCCTGCTTAGGTGCGGGGCAACTTGCGTCATGGCCAGACGTAACCGTGGATGTCCACGGCCAGAATTTTACAGGCTTTTGGTCAATCATATGTGAGCTCATTCTAATAATTAAATTTGATGGAACTATGTCCGGATCCATCAGAGACAGGAACCGCGCTTCGCGGGTTGGCATCCAGTGTTGAGTGTCAGGCGTTAACCTGCAAACCTCGAATATATTCTCTAGATGTTGCATGCTTTGAAGATCTCCGGCATCGTGCCACCTAAAAAATTTATGGCCCTTGATCAGTGTTGCCATGGCTGTGACCCATGAAACGTGGCCCAGGCTCTGGAATCTACGCTCTAGGGCCTCTTCTACTTTGGGAAATCTTTTATAGTTGCCCTTCAGGGCATAGCAGCTGGAGCAAACAGAATTTTTAACATTGCGCAGCTTCGCGCCTGTCAGGCACCTGGAGGCTGGCGTGTTGTAACTTGGTCCGGGCATCTTGGTCGTATACGTCAGCCCGCCGGTTATTTCTTTTGCTTCTTTCTTTAACATAATATCATCCTATATTGTCCCTGTTCCATTGTCAACGGTGCTTGGAGCTTGGAGCTTTTTTCTACTTTAGAATCATTCTAAAGTGGTCAAATACTTGACCAATGATCTATGCCATTTCTTTCCAAGTACTTGACCCCAGATCCATTGCGCAACGCGCGTTCACTGTTGCTTAGAACTACAATAGATCTGGGCTCAAGTTTGGTCAAGTAGATGCGATTCGAGCCTATGTCTAGAACAGGTTTTGGCATCCTTACTTGACCCCAGATCCAACATAGCGTTCTAGATCATAATACTCTTGATCCTTACCACCGGTGCACTTCGGTTGTTGGATCTGGGCTCAAGTTTAATCAAACCAAACGTGTTTGATAATCATAAACAATAAAAAGCCAAAGCCTAATATTGGATATAACCATAAACTATCTACAATCATAGTATCTCCCAATTAGTTGCATATCTATATCCTTTTTTATCTAAATCATAGTAATGTAAATAGGGTCTATTGTCTTTAGCTCTATTCCCAAAGCCTCGACAATTATCAGTTAGTATGCCAAATCTTCTAACTTCTTCTCCGTCATTTTTAGTGTATTTAATTTTAAACTTTTTATTACTTTCTATCATATATTCCTTTCTGTTATATGTGGGATTATCCCACACATAACATAAAAAGTCAAGCCTAATTACTTGCTATTTGTTTGATGTTTGAAGTATCAACAACCCAAGTAATTCCAATCTTCTTGGTACATTGTTCAAGGGCTTTGATTAAAGTTTCACTTGATCCGCTTTCCATTACAGTATCAAGGGCTTTAGTTTTTACATCTTCTAGTTGTTTCAGCATTTTGCCCTCAGGTCTACGTCTGATCTCACGATCAACCAGTTCTTTAGCCCACTCTCTTAATTGATCTTCACAATCAGATAGAGTTATTTTCTCTTCCCTATCTGTAAAGTTATAATTAAGTTTTTCTTTCTTATCTTCTGTCTTTGCTTTTTTAATAAAGAAAGTTCTTGCGTCTTCTCTTACTCTCTTCATCTGTTCTTCAGCGTCTCTAAAAGCTGTAAGTATTTTATCTGCGCCCATTTTCTTGGCTAACTTACCTACAATCTTTTTAGTTGCCTCCGTTCTATACTGCTTGACTAACAGTTCCTGTTCCGAGATCAACGGATCAAAATGTCTTTTTACTTTAGACCTAAAATGATCCAGTTGATACTTTGTCATTGTCTTTGCCATATTTATTCCTTTCTATTATTAAAATACTACTTGACTTCTTTAATGTCAAGGGATAATGT
>VTLG01006076.1_pt1 | contig 24503 bp, 23 predicted proteins | sample 4694571 | NCBI WGS metagenome assembly VTLG01 (sample SAMN12604809, study PRJNA352737) | marine metagenome | biome: ENVO:00000447; feature: ENVO:00000209|ENVO:00000569|ENVO:01000036; material: ENVO:00002151; isolation source: viral sequences binned using virsorter ...
CGTTAAGTTGTGCAATATCTTCGTTAGTAATCTGACCTGTAACAGGGTTGATGACTTGGTTACCAACGAATAACTCACCATCACTGTTAACACCAGAGTAATATGCAACTCCTGCTGCCTCTTTCAACGACTGTGACAGTCTGACCTGTGCGGGTGTTAACACCTCCACCTGTGTAGATGGGAATGCAGTTGAGTAGTTACCTGGCCCGAAACCTAGATACTCAAACGTGTGACCTGATGCTCTGAGAATCGAGTATCGTCTCAACTCACAGAGTATAGGTTGGACTGAGTTATCTGCATTTAATTTAAGTGGTATCTTTCTCTCTTCTGCGTCTCCTAATCTAGCAGTCACACTAATACCATTCAATACGTTAGATGTAGTGTTATATCCTAAGTTATTCTCTGACTCTAGTAAGAAGAATTGAGATGTCTCTTTTGTAATTGACCTCTGTGTATCTTCATTAGGTGTAGGTGATGCACCATCTGTTGTTGTCACCAATCCTAGTGTCTCGTTATCTGCTATTGATACTGCAGCAGCAGGGTCAGCAACTGGGTTGTCTCTGTCAAATGCAGGATATAAGTCTACAGTCTGTTGTGAGAAGAAGAAATCGTTAAAGTTAGATGTTGATGGTGATACACTGGCATTCAAGAATGTCAAATAGTATACTCCATCAGTCACACCTCTTTCAAATGTCTGATATGTTTCTACTGAATAAAGATAATATGTCTTAGAATATGCAGGACTGTTTGTCTCACTACTTCTAGGTTGCACAACAAAACCAGTTATAGGTGGTCTAGGCACTGGGAAAGCATCCTTATCCAATACATAACGGTATCTGTAAATTCTATCAACAAGGTTTCTTGCGTCAGGTACTCTTCGGATAAATGTAGTAGGTGTGAATCCTAAGTTTTGGTAGATACTATTAGCAAGTAATGTAGTATAGATTGTGTTTTGTCCACCATCTACCTGTATATACCATTGATTATTTGTGCTATCCCACTTGATAGGTGAATTATCATCACCCGCTCTTGTGCCTGTTACGTCAGGACCTGAAGGATTAATCTCTGCATAATGAGTTGTTGGCTCAGATGCACCACTGGCAATCAGTAGCACATATACTCTATCTGGTGTATTAACATCATCACGTCTAGCACCTATGGTGTATCCCTGTACTTTACTTGGTGGTCTTGCAGTCTCTACTGTATATCCATATAAAAATAGTTTAGTTGGGTCTGCGACGTTTCTCGTCTTGGTAATGTCAATAGTAACCCAGTTGATTGAAATTTCTTCAACATCTGACAACGACTTGGGTGGGATAACGTGAGTGATTTGCCCAGCTTTATCTTTCGTGAATGATGCTGCTTTAAATCCTTTGCTTCGCAGCGACGTATTTCCGAAGTTTGAGTTAGAGTTAGTAATAGAGAGGTCACCACCAGACTGAGAGAAGAAATGGTCACCAAATCCAACAGCAAACACAGAAACAACTTGAATGAAAGCATCATTGGATGCTTTAATATGGCAGTGACGCCACCCTTTACGATATTTGCAAAGACCGTTAATGTGTGCACCAGACCCTGCTGCTTGTGCTTCATATGCTCCTGTTGATTGGTTGTATAACACAAATGCTCTATCGTCTTTCTGTAGTGAAATACCAGTAAACTGAGCAACAACCATAGATTTGAAACCAGTTGCTTCTGCTCCATCTGCATGCATTCCCGCAACTCCCCACACACTTCTTAGTGAGCAGTTAAAGACATATGGTGATGCTGAGTCAACAGTATCAATCTCAACTTTAACAAGTATATTACTACCTAACGCATTACCTGACGGCTCAGATGACATCTGATATGTAAACTGGTTGCCTTGTGCAGACGTTACCAAGAAACTACCATTGTAGAGAAGGGCATCTTGGTCAGTAGGACCTGTTACACCTGATATATTAACAGCAACACCAACAGAGAAACCGTGATTCTTGGGGTTACCCAATTCATCCACAGTAAATGCAGTTGCAGTCTGTCCGTTTCTAATAATCTGTGATACAGCAAATTCATCAGAAATAGGACCTACAATTCTATTTTCTTCAACTCTTGGTTGTAATTGGTCTTGTGCGATAATACCAGATGTATCTGGGATAACAGCATAACCTTTTGAAATCTTCTGATAATAGAGTTCTAGGTCTGTAGTATTCGCATACTCAAAACATGTAATTTTATGGTGCGAATAATTTGGGGCAATCTGTGAAAGGTCATCACGATAATATACACCGTTGTTGTCTCCATCAAAGAATGACATCTGCCAGAAATAGCATCCACCAGTCAGTCTGAATATAGCAGAGATACCTGGCTCGTTAGCAGCAGTAATACCTAAACTACCCTGCACTGTAGGATATGGCACATACTTCGGCACAATTTTAGTACGACGTAAGTCACTACCAACAACAGAGCAACCTCTGGGGACTATCACACCACCACGAGTGGAGTTAAATTTATATAATTCGTTACTTGCAGACGTTAAATCAAAGTTAGTATTCTCATTAAATGGTTGTATCTGGTTGTAATCTGCCAACCCAGGTCTGTTGTCTATAACATACTCTGAGGGATATAGGTATATACTGAATGCGTCAAATTCGTCATTACTTAGACCAACTCTATATGAAAATCTTGCTACCTCTAAAAATGCTCGTTGCAACGTCTTAAACGGACGTAACGCTGAGTTACCTCTATTATCAAAACTATCTGACGCATCAAAGTCGTCGGGGTTGACGTATATGATACGACCAGTCCTCGACGTGATGATATTTTTAAGACGTGTTAATGCCATTTAAGGAATTCCTATCGGAAATATTTAGTTAGGGTGCTGCACCACCACCACCTTCTGATGCCACCTTAGTCATATTGACCACTGTAAAGTCATCCGACGGAGATTCAAACCCTGTAACAACATAACTTAAGTCGCCTGCTGACGAGTAGACTGTTAAGTTTTGCCCAGGACCGACAATGATTGCACTATTTTTATCTGTTGCATTTGCTGCAACTTCTTTACCATAGAATACATAATCTTCTGCATTATAAATTGCTGCTTGGTCTGTATTGACACCTGTGCTAACTGTAGCGACATTAAATGTCAACGCTGCCCCGCCACCAGACCCAAGTAATGAGTCGTTAACTGTGATTGTATCTGCTGCTGCATGACCTTTACCACCATCAATAACAGTCACAGTCGCTGCACCACTACCGTCCACAACTATAGAATATGTGTCTCCTGTGCCACTACCTGTAGTGCCTGATGGAGCTGAGATAGTGTATGTGCCTGCTGCTCTACTTCCATCTGCTGCACCAATAGAGTTGATAGAAAGTATCTTACCATCTACAACCTCTGCCATTGTGCGAGTACCGTTGTTTAAAGTTGGTGTGTCATAGAAGTCTGTGCCTGCAGTAAATCCTGCTGACCCTTCACCCAATGTAACTTTTAGGTGAGCGTTAACTGGGTCATATGACTGCACATAACCAAAGGGTCCTGGTGTTACAGCAGCACTACCACCACCAAGACTATCTGCTGTAATAGTATAGGTGACACTATTAACAGTGAAGGTGTCGCCTGCAACAAGAGCTTCACCTTTTACATCATAAATGTATATCTCATTATATGCAGGGTTTTCATCAACTGCAAGTGAGAAACCAATACCAAGTGTGCTACCCGCAGGACTTCCATCTGCATATGCAAATATGTTAATCTCAGTAGATTCTGTTACTGCGATTGAAGTATATGCTCCACCTGTGCCTGCAGTACCTACTTTACTGACCCCTGCAGTATATTCAGTACCTGGGGTTGGGTCTGCGTTTGTACCTTCAGCCTCATCTGCGGAGAATTTAAGTGGATAGTTATTGTTACTAGCGTCACTTAAATCAAATTTATATAACCTATCTTTCCTGATAAGTATTGACCCAAAAAGTATGTGTCCACTACCCTGTGTTTCAGAGAGAAGATACTTATTAGTAATGAGAGCGTCAGATGCAGTAGAGAATCCTAATGTTGCTGATGCGTTTGATGTGCCACCAGAAATATTCTCCGATTCAGTGAAATAGTTGGCAAGATATACACCGTTATCTGTTAACAGTGTAACTGTTGCACCGTTATTGTGGTCAACGTCTCCTGTGCCATACTGTGCTCTCTCAACAGTTATATCATTTCCTGCTACGTCTGTGATATTTAATATTTCATTGTCAATTAACATTTTACCACCAGAAACAAATCCAGTAGAATCTGCAACTGTAAGTGTTAGGTCACCAGATGCAAATGTCGCACCCTCATCAATAGTTGTAACTGTAGCAGATGCACTCCACGCATTACATGACCTTCCCGCAGGAATTTCTGCAGGGGTTGTGCCGAGAGCACCACGAGTAACAGTTAAAACATTCGTTGTTGTATTAATTCCACTAGCGTTGATACTAACGATTTCCGTAGATGCAGGAGACCCATCTGTATTTTGGGCAATACCCAAGGTAAGATACATACCGTCAGCAAGACCAGTATTCCTAGAAATATTAAATGTGGTTGCTGCTGTAGTAACATTTGTAAATTGTAGTGTTAATTCAGTGTCTGCTCCACCACGATAAACAGCAGTCAAACCTGATGTTGCTCCTGTAATTGTCTCACCATTACTGAAAGTACCTGCTTGACTATTAGCTTCTAACTGAGTTTGTGAGACAGGTGCAACTATAGTGTAATATGTAACGTCTGATGTTGGTTTGAATACGTCAAGAATTGTTGCTATCGCATTGTTTGTTGATGTAAAAGTTGTACCTGGAATCGCTGCAGCATCTTGGAATCCTGGGTTTGTCTGAATTTTATATGCGGTAATCGGATTACCTTTGGCAAATTTTAAAGGAGATGCTGCTGCACCTGTAGATGACTGTGTGCCATTTAGATGTAACACTTGGTCATAGTCTCTCAATGCTGTCCGATATGTCGCTGCACTTCCTGACTGATTACACACATTTAATACTGTGCTACCAGTTACTGTAGTAGGGCATCTATATACCGTTGTGTTTGTAGTCGCCCCTGGTTTTGCAGCGGCTAGTCTTCCTGCTGTCATTTACTTACCATCCGCTTTGGAAAAATGATTGTAATCGAATCTGTCCGCCCAATACAGGAGCGGATAATGCACCACCGAAACTGATTGCAACATCACTAATGTTGTTAGTAGATAGCAACGTAGCGTCAGCATCTGGGAATTGAATGGTGCGAGCACCAGTCAAGTTTGATGCATCAATGGTTATCTCACCATTAACGTCGTCTGGGTTATTTATCTTAGTAAGCTCTAAGGTTTTATTCTTAAGAGTCTGTGTTTTTAATTCAGTAACTAAGATATTTGTAGCACCCGCATTGTTTAATGGGGCGGTAACCGCATTATTTGGGAAACCAAAAGCATATGTCTGGTTATCTTCTATGTTAGACAGGTCGAATTGTATCTTTCTACCTTCGCCATCATTTACGTCTGTGTCACAGAAAACTGCTCCCTTAAACAGTTTATTCTCTATTGTTTGTGATGATGCTTCACCAACTACTTTAATATTAAGGTCAGGGAATTGTACTGTCCTATTTAAAGTTAGTAAGGTAGAATCAAAAATAACATAACGAGTAGGGTTATTCTGCTCATCACTTGAAGGTGTATTCGAGAATGTGGGGTTAACCATATTCTTATTGAATACATTTTGCTCTGTAACGTCATCCAATAGAGTTGACTGTGTTACAGCAGCACCAAAATCAGGTAGTCTATAGGTATGCAACCCAGGTGACTCCCATGCGTCACACTCTAACTTAGCAATCTTATCAGTTGATGTAGAACCTGTGATTTGTAACTCACCGTCCTTGATAATAATTGTCTTGTTAGTAATAGTCTGGAATGTATCGTTTGCAAGCAATGTTGTGCTTGTGTTTGTACCTACGTTTGGTAAGTCAAAACGACGTGTTCCTGACTGTGTAGATATAGTATCTACGTTAAAGTGTGCTCTCTTAGCAGGGTTTTGGTCTCCTCCTAAGAAAAACTGTGCATCGGTCTGAATAATAGGACCGTTCACAGTAAAGAATCCACTACCCTGAGGTGTGAATTCAATGCTTGATGTTGCAGAGGCAGTGTCTACAGCTCTGACAACTAGGGTCGATGACCCATCTGTATTGTTTCTGCGTGTGTTATAAAACGCTGCTGTGCCAAATGTGATACCAATTTCATTGACAGCACTTTGGTAAATTCCCGAATCTCTATCCAAATCGAAAGCCAACCCAGGAGCAGTCTGCGACCCTGCTGACAATCCTCTGAAAAGTTGATTAACTTTTGCCTTACGGTTTGGGATTAGCGGGTCTGATATAACAATAGGCAGAATAGCTTCACCAGTTACGAGTGCGTCTGCGATTGTATCTAACTGGGATATTCTTTTAGTTGCCACTGAAATTCAACACTACTTTGCTACTTTTTTATTTATAAGCGTTCTATTCCTTTGAGAAGGATAGACTACATCTAGGTCCTATAACCGAAGGGTTATGATATACTCCTTTAGGAATATGTATGCCATCACCAGGTTCTAGAGTTACTTCTGTGCCATCATCAAACTCATATTTCACTATTCCTAGCACATTAACAATGAATACATCCATTGTATCATTATGTCTGCCAAGTGTTTTACTCTTTGCAAATGAGATATAAGTATGGACTCTATGATAATCAAAATTATCTGCAACTTTGTCTATGATAGGTTTAAAAATAGGTGGAGTCCATTTACCTTCACATACTATAGAGGGTATGAATCCCTCTTGTGGGTCTTCACAATAACCCCACTCACCATTAAAAACATCAACATCAACCTTATCAATGACATCATTCCATGTCACACCCAAGAAAAAACAGTCGTCTATCCACTGTTTAAAGTGTTTTACCGATTGTTGCTGCATAGTCTGCGTCAAATAATGCTAAACCTTTTTCAGTCAATACATGATTATACATCTTATCAAAGATTTTAGGTGGCATTGTAACAATGTCAGCACCATATGTGAAACATTCAGCAACACTATGCACATCACGAAGTGACGCTGCTAATACTTTTGTTGATTCTACATCATGTGTGCAGAATGTAGCAGCAATTTCTTTTATCAATTCCAAACCATTGAATGAGTTATCATCAACTCTACCTACAAATGGACTAATATATGTCGCTCCTGATTTATATGCCAATATAGATTGAGCTAATGAGAATATAAGAGTAACATTTACTCTTGCTCCTTCATCTGATAATGCTCTACATGCGGCTAGACCTTCTACTGTGCAGGGCACTTTAATTGTTGATTGGCGATTACCAAACTTTTTAATAAGTCTTCTACCTTCACCAATCATAGTATTTTCATCACCTACGACTTCCATACTAATGTCAGGTATACCAATGTCGATTAACTCTTGATATACATCTTCTGGGTCTCTACCTGATTTGTATATCAGAGTAGGATTTGTTGTGACTCCATCAATCAAACCAGTATTATAATACTTTTTGATTTCATCTGTTATAGCAGAGTCAAGAAATAATTTCATAATAGTTTAGGTGCAATTTGTTTTACCCAAAAATTGCAGGATAATGTTTTTCTTATATTGTCATGTTTGTGGGATGACACCCCATGTAACATGTGGCCAGGAAAAAATAGAATATCTCCTGCCTCGATTTTAGGAATATGTGTTTGCTCTGTTGGTAAAACACGTTTCCAAACTTGTGATAAATCCACATGTCTATCTAGGAAATAGAATTGCGAATACCCCTCCGAATATTCTGGAAAGAAAACACCAACAACATCACAATCATTATGGTCATGAGGTTCTTGATAGTCTCCCCTCTCGTAATGACTTACCCAAGGTCTATTCATAGACATGAGCATTCTTTGGTCAACTTCTTCACAGAATTTATTGATGCTAGGTTGCATCATAGGAAGTATATCATCTAGTATCTGTGTCATCTTAACAGAGCAGAGATTACCCCAAGGTACAGGGTCTCCACTCTCTTGTGCTAATACAAATGTACTTAACTCCTCTTTATTTGGTGCTTGAAATTTCCAATAAAAAGATTGACTAAAAATATTATTCTGGGATTGTATCATAATTTTCAGTCATATACTCCATATCAAATATTAGAGGATGACACTCCTCCATTATAAGGTATTCACTCCATTGATACAAGTCAATGTCAGTATACTCTAGCGAAAATACATCTGCCTCTACCCTTACCTCATGCATTTCTTGCACTGCCTGTGGTAACTCCTCAAAAGTAAACGGAATACCATTAACAAACCACATCATCACTATTATCCTTACTGTCTCCTCAGGTTTCTGAGTATACAGAGTTAACCAACAATAATTATTTGTGATTTGTGCTTTGACCATTAGCTTATGGTAATGTTTGCTGTAAATGAAATTCTATCATTGCTAGGATTGGAATCAAATCCATGTGTGACATTTGATGGGTAGATAATAATATCTCCTTCCTCCATATTGAAGGTTGCTTCTGTTAGATTAAAGGCAGTAGGGTCTTTACTATCAATCTGTAGTATTGGATAATGATTCGATGCAACATTCTTTCTCCATTTAATATAAGAGTGCTGCTCATGATTATAGTTAATTAGGTAAGTAAGTGAGTATACACAATTACTATGCTCATGTGGTGCATAGATTGCACCTTCTGCTGCTAACTCAAGATAACTCTCAGAGATTTGTAAATCTGATTTGTAATTATAAGATGATTCATTATGTTTATGGATAGCATCCATGATAATTTCTCTAAATTCCTGATACTCATTTATCAGTGCATTAGTTTCTCCTATCTGTGAGATGCCATGACATATTGTTTCTCTTCCATGTTTCGGTAAAATATCTTGTTTACTTATCCACTCCATGATACCTTTCTTAAGGTCTGCATGTTGTGTTGCTTTGATTCTTGTAACAGGTGTAGGAAAGAAACCATACGTCTCCGCTTGGATTACATCTTCTAATTTATCACTAAGGTTTTCCATTAAAAATCCTGTGTCATTTGTCCTAGAGATTCAGAGACAAATGCCTGTGTCCCTGCAGGGTCAGGCACAAATTCCTCTGGTTGAGGAATATTTATCTCGGGTGGAGCCTGTGCTACTGAAGTAATAATAGCAACTTTATCTCCTGTGTTTATTTTTACAGTATGTCCCTTTGCTACAAGTGACATGATGAAGTCAAAGTTTGCTTTAAACTCTGCTACCTCTACGCTGATTATATTCATAGGTATGTGATTAAATCTTCGGGTAAGTCTTGGAATGTTTGTAAGGTTTCCGTGAAACCCTCCATTCCATCACTGTCAAACTTCCATGTGACAGTCTCTTCGTAGCCTTCAGTATCGAGAATCTTTACGCTACGTTTGGGTATATTGACCCAGATGTGCTCCAAATACGTTGTTGTATTACTGAGCTCATCAAAGCTTTCAATCATGAGGGGAGTGTATCTCTCCCTAGTATACCCTAGTTTAGGAGTAATGGCAAGCCATAGACCTGATGAGGTCCGAAACCGCAACCAGTTGCCATGTATCCCGCACCAACTCCATAGGATGCCATCCCTGTTACCACCTGATTCATGATGTTTCCTGCGGTTACAAATTCGGTAATTACACCAGTTGGGGCAGCGATGAATGTGTTATGGACACCTGATATAGCACCTGTAAGAATATCATTCATTGAGCCAGGTGTGTATGTTGACACTGCGATACGAGTATGTGTTGGTGGTGAAACTGATGGGAATGGTAAGTCAGTTACAACATCTACGATTGACCCCTTAACTAAACTAAATTGTCCAGTTAATGCAGCAAATGGATTGAATAGTGCAACAAACTCAAATCTTCCTGCGTTTAAGAATGATGTAATCCAGTTTGCTTCGTTAGTTATCTCACCGTCAGCAACGTTTTCAATAGTATTTGCTTCTGTCCTAACTGTCTGTGCATTTAAGTTGATACCCTCAACAGCAGTAATCTTGACTTTAGACCCTTGAATCTTTACCTCACCTGTGTATGCAATCTCGTGGTCTCCTTCCTTACGCATAGCAGACTTCTGCTCGTTATCATCCTGTAAATCAGCAGTAAGTTGAGGACCGTGTGGTGTCCTACCCCACTCGTCAGCGTCAGGATGAAATGGTATCTCATTTACTGGATAGAATCCACCTAAATTATTTCTCTTTAATATCTGGTATCTCTCCCCTTCCTTCTTCTTGTATACTCTACTTATATTATCTGGATTATTTCTTCCACCGCCACCAGTATATCCGCCACCACCGTTATCAGCATTTGCAGTTGTGAATGTACTACTATTTGTATGTTGTGATGTCACGTTAGTATCAACATCTTTTAACATACTACCTAACTGGTCATTAGGATTATTAGATGACCCTTCTGACTCTGCTTGAGGACCGTTAGATGAGTGCTCATTCTTTGCACCAGTCACTTCCTCATGATAGTTACCCATGACCTTGAGATACATATCTCCTTCAACTGTCAATACATAATTACCCTTAACAGTTTGTGCTAAGTCTCTACCAATAATTGTAGTTTCATTATTAGGCACATTAAGATGTCTGTTACCATATTCATCTTCAAAGGTAGATACCCCACCAGGTCCTGAGAAAATAGATTTTATCTTACCTGGGTTTGCATCATGAATTATCTTAGACCCATCGAGGAAGGTAGTTACCTCCATCAACTGTGTATCTAAGTTTTGAAACATGTTATCAATATAACTGAGACCTTTTATCGTTACACCTTTATTATCATATATTGAATTCATGTCACCACATTTATATGGTGTGCCCTTTACTGCATCATCTATATTGTCACAAGGTGTCGTACCTATCAAAGGATACCATCGGTTTTGTTTGGGTCGTTTAATTTTCCTACCACAGTCTTTTTTAAACAATGCTCCAAGAAGCATCTTGATAATAGAAATCAAACTACCCCAGTCTAGTGAAGTAAAGTCAATCTCAAAGATTTTACTAACAGTTTTTCCAAGTGCTCTTGCTGCCCCTGCTGCTGCTTTTGCTATATTAACTGCTGCAATTACATCACCCGCAACACCTTTGATTCTCTCCATTGCTGAGGTAATACCATTTAATATACGACATGTAACTGCTCTAACTGCATCACTGATTGCTTTATTAACTACTTGTATTACCTTATTAATTGCGAACGATGCCATCTGATTGGCGAAATTCACCACATCATTCAGTGCGGCTCGCACCAGTCCTAACCACATTGGTGTCTTAGCACAAAATATACTGAATATCTCTTCAACTAAACCAAGAATAGCTTGGATAACAACAAGAGGAATAAACTTAGATACAATCTTAACTAAAGCATTAATAACTTCTGCAATAATCTTTGCTAACAATTCTTTTAGTGGTGCAAGTATGCCTGCAATACCACTTGATAAGAAGTTAGTAATCCTTCCTAGATGCTCCCTAATTTTATCTCCTGCAATCTTATGACCAGTTGCAAGTGAAATCATACCATTCTTAGTCCATGCAGAGGATGTTGCCATTTCACCTAAGTCTTGCAACATACGATTCAAGTCTAACTCAAATCCTGACCCACCAGGCCCACCAACTCCATCTGCAATAGAGTTTGCATTTACAGAGGGTTTGATAGGATTGGTAATTACATTTCCTGGGAGTGTTTGCTCTGCAGTTGATATACCACCACGTGATTCTTCTATGCCACCTGTCTCACTTGAAGGCGTCTCTGATTGCAGTTTAACGAAAGGACTACCTTCGTTTCTCTCTGCACCAGTTAAATCTTTCTGTAAAATATTAGCATCTACACCTTCTTTACCATCAGCAATGGTAGTTTTCTTACCGCTTTCTTTCTGTTGAAATCCTCTAAATGCTCCCAATACACAAGGTAACTGTGCTTCGTCACCATCAAGGAAGAATCCTAATACCCATGCACCTGGCTGCAATTCACAAGTTGTACCTACGTTTTTAGTTTGTGCTTTATCAGTAGGTAGTAATACACTTGCCCAAGGTAATGATACTGTTGGGAGTTCTTTTGTATATGTTTCTTTGTCGTGACTTCCAGTATACCATCCAAGAATACGCACCTTGACACGACCAAGCTCTGAGGGGTCTTGATTAGACTCAACCTCGCCAACCCACCATGTGTAACCATCCCTTCCTAGAAAGTCAGACCTTGTTCTCATTTTATTAAAGTTTTAGTTATTTATAGCCACAAATTGAAACTCACCTTCTTCTTTTGGTTTGCCCCATGCTTGCTCGTTTGTTTCCAGATTGTATCCAACATCTTGAGACCTGTAATCAAACCCATTGAATCTAACTGTTGATACCATCTTATGTCCTCTGACAACACAATCTTCTAGAGTAGTGCCAGACCACCAACCAGTTTCTTTATTCCATTTCCAATAGAAAGGACATGAATCTGTATTGTGCATTAAATTGAAGATGTCTGTTTTCACATAATCTTCTGCCATACCAGTTACCCTATAACGTAACCAGTTGTAAGGATTTTCTTCACCCTTATACTTATACCATGATTTAGATTCAAAGATACCACTACCAGTCTTCCAGATTCTAATATCAACCTGTGGCCACTTGGCAGGATTAGACATTGCTTGACGTTGGTTTCGGTAATGTCCTTGAATTAAGTTTTCCCAGTTATTCATCATGTTCGTAAATCGATAAATCGCAATCTACAAGGATTTCTCCCTCATGCTCCTCCTTTGTTGGATATCCTATTCTGTGTAGAATATCAGCAGGAATCTTCTTTTTAGTTATATCATAAGGAATGGGTGCATTTGTCAAACATACCCTCACACACTCCAACTCTTCGGAAGTCAGAGTAATATTATGTAGATTCACTATTTCCTTTTTTTAGTTGTTCATATAGAATTGCTTGCATGAAAGACTTAGGTCCTTCTTCAAGCAATTTATCCTTCCACTTTGAAGGAGGATTCTTTAGTTTGTTTGTCCTTTTACGATGTGCCATTAGTCGTCGTATACCAGACATTCAGGTTCTTCTGGGTGTTGGTCACACCAGAGCTCAAGTGCATTAGGGTCGTGGTGGTCTCCCGCCTCGATTTCCTTTTTGTGATGCTCTGCGTATTCTTCCAACTCATGTAACTCTACCTTAGCATGTCTGCGTGCTGCAGGATTTGCTAGGGGGTCGTCAATGATGTCTTTGTCTTTTTGAATGTGTTTTTCGATTGATTCCATATTAGTTTACCTTTAATAAGTTTCCTTCATAACAGAGTCTCTAGTCAAAACAAGTTGGCTAGTCAAACCTTCTTTGGTGAAAGTATGTGTCACTGCGGAGATTAAATACATCCCACTATATCTTAGGTCTTCTTTAACAGACCTTTGCTTCTCCTGAGAGGCGGGTATCCTCACTTTTATGAGCATTCCTGCCGTCAGAGCAGAGTTTCCAGGTACAACTATTGATAGTTGTATAGCCTGTAGTAGATTATAGCGTGCTGCAGCATATTCCGCAACTGCCATTGTGTCAGTATCAGAACTTGTCCCATTTTCGGGGTCATCATTATTGACTTGATTTTTCAAGCCAGGTAATGCTCTATACTTGATTCTAGTCGCACCATCAAATTCTTCTAAGTCAGAAGGCAAATCATAAGGTTTTCTTTTATGTATTGTATCTGCCTTTGAAAACACCTGATTGTATGACAATTCTCGAGGACTATGAATAGTCCCTGCAGGGGCAGTTTCTTCAGTTGAGCCAGAGTCAGTAGCATTTGAATTTGTAGGACGAGGCATTGATATACTAATACCAACTGTCTTAAATGTCCCCATTCTCATGTTTCTGAGATGATTGGCTCTGTCAGGATAGGATATACTCTCAATGGTATGATAACCATTGTTAGGAGGGTCACTACCCTGCTGTATATAAGTATATTCAAATATCTCTGCTTCCTTCGGTATACCATCTCCCAGACAGAGTGCGTCTAGTGATTTAAAATTAAATCCATATCTATTCTCAAAGAATAAGAAACCAGATTGTTTTTCAGATGCTTTTCCACCACCACTACCTTCAACACGTGTTACCTTATCTGACATATATGCTATTGCTTCTACTGGTCTCCAATTCGTAGATACAAAAGATATTTTAGAGTGAGTTTCAAAGTTTACATCTTTAGTCTTTTCTTTAGGTGATGAAAGGTATTCTTTACATATGTGCTTAGGAATGTTATCTACATCTTTTCCTGCAGGTCCGAATGGTTTGAATACTTTATTCATTTCATTTGTATATGCTTCTGGCGATGTGCAATGTAAAATATACAACTGTCCTCTCTCACTCTTAAGAGTGCTACCAATTTTAAATACTCTAACTTTAAATTCTAATGACTGTTTATTACCTTTCAACGTGCTACTTTCAGTTGTCAACTTGACAGTGATAATCTCTCCACCTATCAGTAGTTTGTTGAAGTCAATAGCATCAACCATACTAAAATCAACTCTTAAAAATGGTGAGTCTATAGATTCAGTATAAGTGAAATCAATTACTAAGTCTCGTATATCATAAGTTGGAGGATTACCATTAGGTATTGCAATCTCCATCTTGTCTAGCGTAAATAACCGTGATTTTCTATCTGCCATTACATTAAGTCTGCCATGTCTCCGTTAAATTCGGATACTAACCCAAATCTAGTTATAAGGTAGGGGTCAGCTGCTCCATCATTATCTACATTTATAGGCACATCAAAACTACCACCTCCACCACTACCTGTGACTATTGGGTCTGCTGTTACCTTAGGTGCTTCTACTACTTTATTTTGTTGTGCTAATATCTCATTCTTTTTATCAACAAGTGCTAGTTTTGCTAACTCTATCATATTACCAACTTCTGTGTGTAATTTCTCTGCACCATCTAACATATCACCACGACCATCAAAATCATACTTATTACCTGTATAAGCATCTGCCAATCCCATATAGATTCTCTTCCATCCTGTGGCTTGACCTTCTTCATTCGGCTCTGCTCTTAGGAAGTTGGCAAAGTTATTCTTTAACTTACTGACTACCTCCATCCTTCTGCGTTGATGTGTAGCTCTCTGTGCATCACTGTTTGCTAAGATTTTAATCAACTGTGTATGCTGCATATTAACTTCACCCGCAATCACATCATCAATAGAAGTGCCCTCAGGTAATTGTCTTAATATCTGTGCTTGATGTTTTCTAAGCTCTTCAATATCAATATTAAATCCTTGTCCCATGATTTTATTTTCAACCTCTACATTTCCTATAACTTGCTCTACCTCACCACCTTCTGCCTTAGTAGGTAATGCATATCCACCCTGCATTGCTTCACGAAATCTTCGTGATGTCAGTCCGCTATCTTTTTTAGTTGCAGGAGTATTATATGGCACAACAAATGCACCACCACTCGCCATCTTAGACCCAACCCACTCTAAACCATGACCAATAAACGCTGTGCTTCTACCACCGTCTAGTGATACAGGGTATCCAGACATAGGACCGTTTATCCATCCGCCTTTTGCAAATTTGGGTGGAGCAACTTCACCACCCTCTGATAAGTTGTCTTCTAAGATTTTAAGTTTCTTCTTAGCAAAAGCTAACTTAAATCCATCTTTATCAGGTATTTCACCTGATTTCAATTTTGCAATTCTATCCTCAGTTAATTCAATTTGTAATTTTATGTCTGGTTGATTAATAGGAGTTTCCTCCACACCATCCGCAGTTGGTTGAGTACTTTGTGATGATGATGACAGTTTTTCTGTTTTTGAAGAAGGTGTTTCTTTTACTTCGTCTCCCTTTGACTTAGGTGCAAAAAATTTCAATACTGCTGTCAATGCCTTCAGACCTAAGAATAGAGGTGCAAACAAAGTGTTAATACCAATTCCTAGAATCTTAGTAATCATTGGCATATGTGGCTCAATGAAATCTAAAATTCCATTCATAACACCACCAAGTGCTTCAAAGAATCCAGATAAACTTTCTTGTATAGGAGCCATTATATCATTAAATACCTTACCCACATCTTTGAAGAATCTACCTAAAGGTTCGGTTAAAGGACTCAAAAACTTACCGATACCCTGTCCTGCTTTTCCTCCTAGAAATCCTCCTGCTGCTCCTAATAAAGCACCACCTACAGGACCAGCAATGGCATTACCCACTGACTGACCTATCATAGCTCCACCAGTTGCACCAACTCCTGCTCCTACTGCCTCGAATGCGTCACCACCAGACTGTGAAACTGCAAACGCTGCACCTAGTCCTAAACCTACACCTAACCCAACCTTTGCAAACTTATTACGATAAAAACCACGCAGTTTATCCATGCGTCCACCAGCTTTCATTATTCCACCTAATGATTTGCCTAGTGTGCTTAAAACCCATGCAAACGCTTTTACTGTGCCTCTAGGATTCTTAAGGAATGCTAGTGTTGCAAATAAAGGTACAGCAGCAGCGACAAATTGAAGAGCACCAAACAATCCTTTAAGACTAATAGGATTCTCAAGAAACTTTATAAGACCATTAAATGCATTCCCTGCTAGGAATGATGACATATTAAGGATAAACTTACCTACAGTTGCTAGTGTCTTAGCAAGTCTTTGTATTGCTTCGGGATTCTTTGCTATCCAAGTCAAGGCTGCCATACCCATGACTATCTTGAGGAAGTAAGTAGATAATCTTACTAATCCAGTGAATAATCCTCCAAATGACTTCTTAGTATTTTCTTTAAATGCTTTTCCTATATTCTTGAATAGACCTCGCTTACCACCTACTTCTCCATCTTCCTCTGATTGGTTTCTTTGCTCTAATTTTTTTTGTCTTTGCTCATTCTTTATTTTTTCTCTTTCTCTATCATCATCTGCTTTTATTGCTTCTTTCTGGACTTTCTCTATTGTATTTGCTGCTTTTACCTGTTTACCTATTGATGTCTTCAAAGATGAAGTCATGCTCTGCACACCTAGTGCAATGCTATTGATAGATGCACCTAAAGAGTTTATACCACCTATTACTGCTTGAAAACCTTTCCCCATATCACCCTGCATCTTACCCATTTCATCTGCAGATTGTAAGGGTGTATATTTCTTGCCACCAGTAGACCCCTTATAAGATACCATCTTATAAAGAGTTGCCTTAGGGACTTTGATACTAGATGGATTATCAGTTGCCATTTGTTAGCATTCCATTGTTGGTAGAAACATATCTAATATTAGGGGTATCACCCTTAACATTATTTATTATGGGTTGGTCGACCTGTTGAGTAATTACAACGAAATTACTCTGCATTTCCTCATCAGCATCCTTTTGTGCCTTGTTTAACAGAGTAGCATCAGAGAATGTCATATTAGTTTCAACCTTATCATCCATCGTAATTTGCCCTAATGCTTTCTCCATATCCTTAGAAAGATTGTCCAATAATGACGCAATAGTTTTGCCTGCTTCAGTCTCTTCCTCAGCACCTTCTTTCTTTGTCTCTGTCGTAAGTTTAGTTTTATTACCTGTGAATACACCTAATGGGTCCCACCATGCCTTCTTAGGCTCTTCTGATTTTGGTTTTGTAATCTCTTTTATACTTCGAGGTGCTTTCCACATCCATATATCATCCTCAGGTGACTGGTCTTGGAATATATCTCGTGTCATGAGATATGACTTACCTACACCATCAGTCTTACTACCTTGTGCATTCTTCTTAATCCAGTTGCCACCTTTACCTAATTGACCAAAGGGGTCATGCACAATCCAACCTAATGGTGAATAACCTGTCAACATAGCCCAGTGACCCGACCCTGTATACTTCATTCCAAGAGGTACTGGGTATCCATCATCTATTTCTTTCTTTAAGACATCATATCCCTGCACACCAGTCTGCAACTTACTTTCAATACCATAATCTTTCAATGCTTTCTCTTGTGCTGAAGCGGAAGTGGATGACCCATACTTACTTCTTGTCTTATTATATTCTTTTGTAGATACATTATTCTTTGTCAAATAACTTGTCCACATTGCCATGACAGTAGAATAACACTGTGTATCTCCTTTACGACCTAATGGGTCATCATCATTTGCTCTTTGATTGAAATACGGTACGGTCAATACCTTACCACCCTGCTCAAACTCCTGCCATCTTTGAGTTGGACTGTGTCCTGCCACTTTCATTCCTAACTCAAACGCTTTTACCATACCACCTTCTGCAAACTGTGCATCTCGCACTGATGTTGACATAGTTACAAATGGCACGAATACAGGTCCGCCTGCTGCTCTTCGTGATTTCTTTTTCTTCTTCTTATATTCCTCCTCACGTGGGTCATTCATTTTATCAAAATCAAATAAATTAAACGTCAACATATCTGCAAACCCTTGTGCCATACTTCCTGGGTCCATCAATCGTTTAGCATTGTTAATTACAAATGCTACTGTATCACCTATCGCTTTCATCCCCTGACTAAAAACAAATCCATAGAAGTCTCTTAATGGTTTTGTAAACTTAAACAACATTCCACCAAGAGCACCTAACACATTAAATACTTCGCCAAGCACAGGTCCTAGACTGTCAATAAAGGGTTTATATATTGCCTTTGCCAATTCAAAATACATACCAAATGCTCTCTTTATAGGCTCAAATATAGGTTGTGCCATCTTACCAAACGCTTTTCCAACCCATTCACCTAAGAAACCACCAATAGCACTACCAATCATAGGTGCGAAAGGTCCTAAGAATGGTGCAACTGCTGTTAATGCTGCAGCTCCTGCCATACCACCAACTGCCTGACCCACACCCGCACCTATCGCAGACCCTGCTTCTTCACCCATTGCCATTCCTGATGCAATCCGTGTAACACCACCTAAAACAGCAAATCCTTTTGCCATCTTCATTGGATTTTTCTTTGCAAATCCTTTTACACCCTTGACCATCTTGCCACGAGCAATTCTACCTCTTTGCTGTAACTTCTGTAACTTACCCTTACCTCTGTATTGTTTTTGGAATCTATTTTCTAATTCTTTATTATATAATTCAGACTTATACCCTTTGCCTGCCTTCGCACCACGTTTAGCATCAGCTCTATTTGCTGACTTTTTCATTGCATTATATTCATCTTCTGAGTATATGACTCCTGTCTTCTTATCCCTATAACCTTTTAATCTTGCCTTTTGCGATTGCCTCAACTCTTCTGCAGTCATCGCATTCTTATCAAACATAGAATTGACACCTTTAATATCACTTATCAACTTCCATGGCATTACAAGATACTGAGCTGTCCTTAATGCTGCTATACCACCAATTATCTGGAATACTCCAAGAAAACGACGCATTCCCCTTTCGACACCAGTCTTGTCACTAAGGTCTCCAAATACGTTACTTAGACCTCCTATCACACCACCCATACCAAAAGTGGCTATCTTAAATGCAAACTTACCTAGAGTAAAGAAGAATTTGACTAATTTAGTTACTTGCTCTGGATTTTTCTGAATAAAGTTTAATGCACCGTATATGACAAACCACTTGACCATCGTGCCTAGTGTCCTACTGAGCATACCCATGAAACTCTCTATGGGTTTACGAATAGCACTAAACCTCTTATCTGCTTGTTTTGCTCCTTCCTTTACACCATTCTCTGCAACTTCTTCTGCCTTCTTTCTTTTTTTGAAACCAAACATCCTCTTAAGACGTTTTTTCATGTCTTTGAAGAATTTGTTTTTCTGTTTCTGTCCCTTCCTTACAATAGTAACCTGTCTATTTCTACTATCTGAAAGATAATCTGCTTGAAATTTTAGTAGGGTTGACTGTGCTATTACATTCTGACCAATAGAATCAGTAACAACTCCTGCACGATTAATACCTGTTCTGAGCTCATTAAAAGCGTCTCCCACCTCAGTCTTGGCGGAAAACTTATTGATAGTAACAAATTTCCTTAATTTGGCTGCCATCAGAGAGACATACGATTGCTTTCTGCTTTTTGTCTTCGCTCTTCCTCTTGAATGAATGCTAAGAGGAGATTAACATAAACATCACGCTCCCAAGGCATCATATTCTCTAGCTCAGTGAGACTATACTTATGATGCTGCATCAATGCGAAGTTTGTCTTGTAGTAATTCTCAAGACTGTCATGCATTAATGCTACTCGAAAAAAGACGCTAACCCTTCTAAAACTACTTCACTTTTGACTTTGGTCTCTGGGTTATATACCTCAATAGTATGCTGTAGTTTAGGCATAGTCTCAAAGAAATTCTGTATTAGAGCAAATTGCTCAGAATTTAGATTCTCTAGAAACTCTAGTGCTTCTTTATGGGAGAAAGAGTCATAAACTTCTTCTTCATCATATACTTGGTCTATACACTTAGCTGCCATCTCAAAGATGTCATCTACAGTGGGATTCTCACTCATATTCTGTTGAATAAATGCATCCAGTGAAGGATACTTCATTACAATACCAATTTTGTCATCGAGTTTAATCTTCTTATCATGACCATCAGGGACTTGGACTTCTACTTCTTCCAATGGTATTTGGACTGGAATAGATGTCTTTTCGTCATCTGGTGCGGTGATTTTAAATTCACTAATTTCACCAACTGCTTTTGCTCTAATACGAAGGAAAATGTATTCAATCTCGAAAGTAGCGAGTTTATCTACATTACTTTTTAAATTAGTGCAGTTTTTAATGATAGTTTTAACTGCTTTTACCATTTGCTTGTTGTCTTGCGACTCCATTGCAAGGTAAAGTAGTTTCTCTTCTTTTACAAGAAAAGGTCTGTATGTAACTTTCGTACCTGTAAGAGGTAACTCCAAATCATACTCAGGTATGGATAATTTAGGTAAAGGCATAATGTGACATTATTATAATTTTATTTAGACACCCACAGAGGCAACATCTTTCTGGTCTAGTACGAATCCTAGTTTGTTTGCAACTTCATTTGTGTTAGTGACTTTGATATCTTTCATTCCTACTTTTCCAAATGCAGCGTTTCTATTACCAATCTTATCAAATCTATACCTCTCAAAGAAGAAGTTTACATTTAATTTGACTAAACCAGTAGGACCGTTGTCAAATGACTGCTCTGACATGTCATATGGAAATGCACCATACATTTGCCATACAGCAGATGAGCGATTTAATCTAGCAGTGCCCTTATTGGAGGGGTCGCTATATACCACATTTGAAGCGTTTTCCCATTTAATAACTGATATGTTAGACGTATATTCTTCATATAAACCAACTCTATTCTCTGAGTCTGATGCTGTGCTCTGCATCCATGTCTCAAAGAAATCACGATGATATTGGTCTTTTGTTACTAAAAATTCTACTTGTAAGTCTCCAAATGCTGTATTAGTAGCATATTTACGAGATACACCAATATCTCTAATCTCACTGGTAGTAACCCTTCTGCCAGGTACAGTTACAGAGCTTGCAAAGTAATTCATAGCATCGAAATGCTCTAGAGTATTTCTTTCTGTGCCAAAAGTAGACTCCTTCATCATTACTGACTGTGGTATTTGTACTCTGACTTCAAACAAGTTAGACTTCGAGGGTGTCTTATACCCCGACATCACTTGGTCTTGGAATCTCTTAAATGAATTTGGCATTAGAGTCTACTCCATATAAAACTACTGGGAATCTCGACATATCTACCCATGACATCCCTAACAAACTGCTCAACTGGTAATGGTGTAAAGTTTGCAAGTTCCTCTTTAGGGACTATGTACATATTTGTAGCACTTGACATGAAGTATTTATGGTAGCATCGCTTAGGAAATGCTTGTGTGCCTGCTGACCACGAAGATGCTACTCCCTGTCTGACAGATGGACGTAAATAATGTAAATTTCCACCAGAAAACTGTCTTTTATTGAAATCCACATCACTAACGAGTGTCATAGGATATGTATCAAAGAAAGGTAGAAGTTCAGTCTGTGCTGCATACTGATAGAATATAATATCACCCACTGCAAGTATTCCACTAAACGGCTCAAGACTATCTACTAACCGTGCACGATACCACTCTTTGCTTTTAGTAGCACCTCCTGTTGCATCTTTTATGTCGGAGAAAATACTCATACTTTTAATTCGTGCTCTGTAAGTATCTTGAATTGCATACGACGGTCTTTACAATATTCAATCGCTGCTTTCCATTTTGCCTCGTTTACACAGTATGTCTTAACTTCCGTTAGATACTTCTTTGTAACTCTGCGTTGTTTTTTGGGAGGTGACGTCTGCTTATGAGGCTTGACCTCAATGACAAACTTCTCTGTCCTCCCAGTTTTAGTCCTTGCTCTGACATAAAAGTCTGGGAAATAGCGATGAACCCGCCTATCGACAGGACTGATATAAGGTATAACGATTTCTTCACTGCCCCACTCTATTACATTTTCGTTTCTGTCGCACCAGACCATAAATTTTCTTTCCCATAAACTCCTATAAATAATATTAGTCGGGTCTCCTTTGTATTTGAATCTGTTGGTTGGTTTGTATTTTCCCGAATAAGACATAAATAACAAAATGGCAGTAGGTACTTGGGACAATCCTTATGGAAGCGAGCTAGGCGGGGGTGAAACCCTTGTGTTCCCTCGTAGTAAACCCTATGGTGCTAACTCATCATCTGCACAAGACGCAATATCAAAGGATAAGACAAATGGTACTGAGGTAGTTGACTACCTTAAGATAACTATTTATGACCCAAAGGAAGGTAATAATAGTAGTTATAATAACTCTAAAAAGAATTTAGCAAACAATGATAAAGTAAAAAGAAGTATATATCTATATCTACCAAATAAACTAAGAGAAGGATATCAAGCAAAGTATAATGGTGTAAAGTTAGGACCTTTAGGTGTAGGAGCAGTTGGTGCTGCATCTGAAGCGATAGCTGCAGGAGGTATAGGTGATAGTTTCAAAGATACCATTGCGAATATGGCAGAGTCTGGAAAATCTGTAGCAGGATATGGTATTGGAGCTGATGTTATCAATAAAGTGCTTAAATTTGGTGGTGGCGGTAATATAGGTGCAAATGATTTAGCAGCATTAACTACAGGAAGGGTATTTAACCCATATGAAGAGACTATATTTCAAGGTGTAGAGTTTAGAGACCATAAGTTTGATTTCTTGTTTGCACCTAAGAATGCATCTGACGTAGAGACAGTTGTCAATATAATAGAGGCATTTCGTGTTGCTATGCTCCCAGGAAAAGATGACAGTATGTGGTTGACTATACCTGATTACTTTAGAATTGAAATTGTTAGATTAGTGTCTAATGAAGAGGAAGAAACACTATATCCTCAATCTGGTAATTCAAAAAATAAGGGTGTCTTACAGAAATTGATGCAATTCCCATCTAAAATGGTTTTGTCTAATATGGACGTGGATTTATCTCCATACGGTCCGTATACGTCTCTTAAGACAAATGACCCTGCTAATAATTCATATGACTTCGGTCCTGTTGCATATAATATGAGTTTATCATTCAAAGAAACATCTCTACTTACTCGTCAGAGTTATGGATACAATACTAGAGGAGAAAAATCATGAGTAATTATTTTTCATATTTACCAAATGTATATGTAAGGACAACAACGTATCGTCAAAATAACGTTGACCCATACGTCCTGACTAAGAATCTATTTCGTAGAGTTAAAATAAGAGACGATGTAGAGGGTTTTGTCACTGGTTTTACTCAATATACTATAGTAAACAATGAAAGACCTGATAATGTAAGCATGAAGATGTATGGCGACCCAGAATATGACTGGGTTATCATGATGACAAATAATATTACTAATCTATACGATGAGTGGCCTATGACTGAGGATGAGTTATACAAATATTGTGTTTCTACATATGATAGTCCAGAAGGCATCCATCACCATGAAAGTCAAGAAGTAAAAGACCAAAATGGCACTACTATATTAAAAGCGGGATTGACAATACCTCATAATTTTACATATAGACGTCCTGATGGGACAATGGTACCTCCCTCAGAGTTGATTGTGCCAATTACTAACTATGAGTTTGAAGCAAAGAAAAATGACTTCAAACGTAATATTTACGTATTACGCAGACCATTCTTAACCACATTCTTAGAAGAATTCCAGTCACTTGTTGAATATGAGGATTCTAGAGAAGTTGATGATAATACAGGTTTCAAGAAAACAAAAGACGCTATCAAAGAAAACTTCATACCTGTCAAACCTACATATTCCACAAATATTGGTCAGACACCATCTGTCGACTTTGCAGTGCAACAAGACTTTGGAAATATTACAGTTGATACCTCAGGTGCAACTATTGAGGAAGGACAGCAACTTGCTGACGGTAGCACAACAGTAACCACAGGTACACAAACAAACGCTGCTTCAACATCGTCTGATACAGCGATTACAGAAACAGCGTCTAATACTACAGATTCTTCGTCTTCTTCATCTTCCAGTAGCAGTAGCAGTGGAAGTAGCGGAAGTAGTGGGTCTAGTCAGGGCGGTTATGGCG
>VTLG01013118.1_pt1 | contig 24501 bp, 41 predicted proteins | sample 4694571 | NCBI WGS metagenome assembly VTLG01 (sample SAMN12604809, study PRJNA352737) | marine metagenome | biome: ENVO:00000447; feature: ENVO:00000209|ENVO:00000569|ENVO:01000036; material: ENVO:00002151; isolation source: viral sequences binned using virsorter ...
TTGTCTTTGTGCTACATCATCGACAGCAGCCTCAATGAAACTCATCTGACTCTTAGCTGGAGTAGAACCCCTATTTAAATAAGCATCTACTGCCTGATTAATACCAGAAGCTGCTCTGTTAAATCCACCTACTACACCACCTGTCCCGGAAGACGCAGCCCTTGCAGCAGGAGCAAACCATGAAGATGCAGAACCACGAGCGTCTGTTCCAGTACCAGTCTGTCTAACCCCTAATTGCTGAACACGACCGCCCGTTCGACCACCTAAACGAGAAGCTGATCCCTGACCTTCAGCTCTAACACCTACCCGATCCCTTGCAAGAATAGGACGAGTTGAAGGTGGCTCATCACGTCTGTCATTAAATAATCCCCGTCCATCTGTAGAAGCAATTCTCCCAACTTCAACTGTTCTAGGTCTCCAATCGACTTCACTACTCGCATCACTCTGTGGTCCTTCCCATCTATCCCCCATGCCTCTTCCAAGAGGACGATCAACAGGAGTATCTACAGTTCGAATAGGAAACTTTTTTCTAAAAGCTTCAACTTCTCTTTGTAATTGACCTTTTGCTCCGCCATAAACTGCAGCAATATTCTCAGGTCTTCCAGAATTATCGGCACTGAAAAAAGTAGGTTTTGTTTCTGTTCTAGGTGGGCGTGAATCTATAGCAACACGAGTTGGCTCCAGTGCTTCCGCACTAGAAAAGATGGGTGCAGGAGGTGCTTCGAAATTTACATCTCCCCTATCAGTACTAGTCGCTAATCCTCCCCACGTTTCAACCTTCGTTGGAGCATCCGAAATAGAACCTCTATCTATAGTCGCAGCTAAAAAATTTCTTGCAGCCGCACTTGGTTCAGGACTATCCTCTTTTAACTTTTTAGAAGTGGATGCAGCAGCAAGTACCATAATTAATCATCAAAAGAAAGTCTTGTCTGTTCATTAGCAGCCTCATCTAGCATTTGTTTGGTTCTCTTACTAGTCTCACTTTGGACCAAAGGATTAATACCAAATGCGCTTAATTCGTCTGAACTAACATTAGACTCATACTCAGATGGATCACTGAACCGTGACTTAACATACTTAGATAAAAAAGTCTTATTCGCAGAATCTTGAGATTCCATAACTCTTAATAGTTTTTTCTCTTGTTTATTTTAAATGACCCAAGTACAGTCCTCCTGCCGTAGCTTATAACATGGCATCTAAAACAAGAAAAGATCCCGGACTGCATGAAATGTCCAATGAAGAACTCCAAGAATTACAACAAGGCTTCATTGACTTAAGAAACCACGCAACGCAAAATTTAGAGGCTATCCTTGCAATTATGCAAAAGCGTTTAGAAACCAATCTCAAGGACACACCATGAACACCATTACCATCGTCGGTAAGTACGTAGGAGATCACACTACTGACTCTGGCTTCCGTTCCATGCAACTCATGGTTCCAGGTTCAGGAAGAAAACCTGTAAAGGCACCTCTCTACATAATCCCCAGTTATCCAGCTGGAGATAGCTGTGCCCCAGGATCTATTGAAACTAATCACTCAGTCTTAGTGGTTGGAAGACTCTATCCGGGAAAAGACTACAAAATGTATGTAGTCCCTACTCAGCCAATCCAAGTTGTTCCTGATAACACCAACCTCAATCACATATCTCTAGCAGGAGGAGTTGGCTTTATTGGAGAACAAAGAAACGAAGATGTTTTTAATTTTGGAATCATGTGTAAGGCTCCATCCCAACGGGCCATCGGCTTCACTAAAGATGACAGTCTTGGATTTCGAATTGAAAGCTGGGGTGAAGATGCTCAAAGGATGAGAAAGTGGCTTTTTGTAGGGCGTTCATTTGCGATGGGTGGGGCACTTCGTTACGAGACCTGGCAAGGTAAGGATGGAACCACTAACTCTCGTTACAAAATAAGAGTTAAGTCTTCTCAGTATTCCTTCTTCGGAAAAAATAAACCGGAAGAAAAAAAGACTGAAGCAGATGTCTACGAATCTCCTCATCAACAAGCTATAAGTAAACCCAATCCTCCTGCTGTCAAAAAGCAGGTCGACGATGGGATTCCTTTTTGATAGCCTAATTAAGTCAGATCTTCTGACATACTCTATAAACTTGCAAAATCAACTGAACTAACTGAAATGTCTGTACTCGACCGATTCAAAGACACCGAAAAGTACCCGCGCCAAATGCGGGAGATGGCTAAAGCCCTAATCATTAATGACAAAAGTACCCCAGGTATTTTCATTAAACAAGCTGACCTAGCTCGCTGTGGCTGGCATGGAAAACCTGAAGACTTTCCTGATGCTGAGTTAAAAACTCACATGTTCAATACAGGGGATAGAGAAGATGGACTCTTCCTCACAACTCCTCGCATGATTATTCTTCGTGGAGCATTCAAAGACGACATTAGCTTCATAGAAAACTCCAAAGAAAAAGGAGCTATCGAAGGAATCTATGGAGAAGTCAATCATCTCTATGAGCAATGGGAACAGCAGCACCCTAATGAGCCTATTCCATATAGAAGAAGACGTTTGATTCTCTTCTACCTAGTAGATGCAAAAGGAGTTACAACACATAGCAAGCCATTAGTACTAGCCATTCATGGTGGAGCGGCTAAACAGTTCTGTATGAAGTATGCAACCTTCATCGAACAACTAGAAGGCGCATACGCAAAAGCAACTGGATCAAAATCTGCTCAGGGTTTTGGTGAAAAAATGTGTGCCTCTACCATCTGGACTCCAACCTTTGGTTCCATGATGCATGGAGAAAATAAGAAGTCACCAATTGCTTTTCCAGAAACTTGGGTGGAGCCTACTGAGAAAACCATTCTTAATTTCTGGCCTAAGAAAGAAGAAGACATCGAGCATTTTGAAGATGTCTGGGAAAGCTGCCCACCTCAGGTCTATGCCAGTGGTTACTTCAAACAGTGTGAAAAAGAAATTGGCATGCATGCTCTCAAGCCTGGTGTTGATATAGCTAACTGCACTCTTCCACCAGCTGATAAATCATTGGGCGACCGTGATGAAAGCGGTGCACTCGTAGGCGGATTAAAGTAAATCCAAATGACTGAATACCCAGTCCTATACGCAATCATGTCTCAGCTCCTATTCTTTGTAGTAGGAGCGAGCATGGCGGCTGTAGTAGTCACAGTAATTGGTTTGGCTCTCAAATCACTAGTAACAGAAGATGAGTGACTATCTTTTTGACGACAACCACCTTTTCACTCCTATAAAAGAAGATCTATCAGAAGACGAAGTAAAATCCCTACGAAATAAAGGTTACATCTGGGACCCTATGGAAAGTTGGTGGGTTCGAGTTTGGACCACAAACAAAGGACAGGAAAAATGTCTCGAATGCTATGCCCAGACAACAAAAAATAAATGGGTAAAACTAATGATTAGTGAAAATGGTAAAACCTTTTACGAAGAGGATGTCGAAAGCTTAGCTTGAGCTTTATCCGCCTTAATAATCAACTTTTGTGCTTTCTCTCTGGACGTACACTGTTGAGCTTTAGTTGCTAGTTTCAGTAACTTCTTGTGCTGCTTAATTGGATTCAATCTTCATGTTTAGTTGTGGTGACTCCATATGTCTCAATCTTGGCCAACCTCTTACAAAGTCCACGAATAACCGCTTGGCGATGAACCGCAACTTTCAATAGATTCAACGCACCTAAACGTAATTGATCAATATCCTCTACTGATTCAATCTCCTTAGTGACAGCAGTAAATACAAACTCGTCCTCTAAAGTAGGTGTAAAATCTATAGGTTCAAAAGATACTTCTGTTACCTTAAATGCTGCCATAAAACCAAGGCATATACTCTATTTTAACCAATATTATTGACAAGAACCACACCAACCTTAAAATTAACCCATACTTTCACATGAAGAATGCCCAAAAAAGCAGCGTGGGGAGAAACAAAGCTACAAAAAGAAAACGTACCCAAGAAGACATCTATTGGTAATGGTAGAAGAAAACGTGGATCCTTTGCTGTACAAGGGAAAAAGCCCTATCGTGGCCAAGGTAAGTAAGAATGCCTGATCCTCTTACATTTGCCATGTTGCTAGAACACAGTCATCAAATGGAGCTCCTTCTAGCTGAAGAAGAATTAGAGGAAGACGAAAAAAAAGAATTAGCCGAGATTTGGAACTCCCTTAAATCCCGAAAAGAATCTAAATTTGATGCAATCATTAGATTAATTAAAGATTGCGACAAGTATATAGAAAATTTAAATAGAGAAGCAGAAGAAATTAAAGCTAATAAAAGACACTGGGAAAGTAAACGTAAGTGCATTATTAACATTATTAAAGTAGCCTATGAACAGAAATTAATTGGTTCTAAACCAACAGGTCAAAAATACCAAGCCACAATTAGACCTGTTAAATCAAAACTAATTGACAATTACAAAGACTGGTCAGAAGAAGAAAAGAAAAACTTCACACTTCGTAAAGAAACAAAAATAACTAGAATAATAAATAATGAATTAATTGATAAAAAAGAAGAAGATTTACCAGATAAAGAAAAAATAAAAGAAGAAATCAATAATAACTCAGGAAAGGCACCTTCAGCTGTACAACTAGTCCAACGAGTCTCACTTACGTATAACTTAAGAAAGAGAATTAAGACAGGTGTGTAACAAAAAATTGATAGAGAAAAAAAGATTCGGTACCCTTCACTGTGTACCGTTTTCTGATACAAGACTAATTGTCTCCATTGCAAACAGTAAAAAACTTTTCTTTAATCGATCATGGTCGATTAGTATTAATAGAGAAGGAGTCTTCGATTTCCCAGAAGACCTACTCAAAAAACTGGATTGGAAGGTTGGCGACGAGGTGGATTGGGTAAATCAAGATAACGGAACTTTTACTTTAACTAAAATTATCAAAACCAAAAATGGATCAAAAAAGAAAAAGATTACATGATGTCATTGAAAAGGCAGCAAAAAATAGAAAAAATGGCTCTATATGGGACTTAAAACCCCCTCAATACTTAGAAATTGATATAGCACCACCCAAGCAAACAACTCCAGAGCCTAGACAGAAGACAAAATAATTAGGTCTTGTTGGATTAGGGAAGATAATCTGGTCTTGTTGTTGCACCTCAAGCAATGAGGAATCAAAAAAAGATCAAATACAAAGGGGGACCATCAGAAACCCTTGATTCCATTATGTTTGCCGGTTATGAAATTAAAAGTCTCAAGCATGGAAACACTGGACACATCCTCTACTCATTCCCCAGTAAGGTCCACGAATGGGAAAGATGCTGGACAATGGATCTACAAACAGCAAAAGCTTCTGTTATCAAATATCAACAACATTTAGCTGAAATCGAAGTAGAAAAACCAGGTGAGACACCCCTAGAATCGACTGTACCGAACGAGAAATCTTAAGTGTGACAAGACCAATAGCTGCCCATCTGATGGATGATCTCGCAAGAGATGTACACGATTATTTACTTGAAGAATCAACTGAATTTGAAGGGAATCGGCTTGTACTGATCCCTATTACACAGGTAGTAAAAAAGTTTGATCGAAATCACCGAACCATCCAACGACGAATCAACGCTTTAAAAGATGAAGGTTTACTCGTGCCTATCATAAAAAGAAATACTATCTCTCTTTATCACATCCACAATCTGGAAGATTAATCATGGCAGAAGCTGCTCCACCAGGAAATCAAAACCTTGAACACCTTGATTTCTTAGTCTCATCATTTACCGATAATGGTAAATCTCTACGGGCTTTTACTAATAACCCACAAGAGTTAGCAATCACTATCCTAACCGCTGGCCTAATGGCTAACTCAAAACTAATGATCAACCCTGAAGAAGCAGTGAAGACTGCTTTTACCATTCATTCCAGAATTCAGGCTCATGTTGGGCAGTACCAAAACATGCAATTCGCTGCCAAAATCGATAACTGTTTTACAGAAAGACCGCCAGAAGTAGAACATGACTGAAAATCTCAAGATTTAGGAGGGTTATTCTCCTTTCAATTGTAATTTTGTGTCTTGGATTATCGCTCTGAAGGAGATACTCGACTCACCATTGATGGATCGAGACACTACAAGACTCCTTATGGTGCCCTCCCATCAGTCACGACGATTCTATCTGCTACATCAGGAAATAAAGCAGCACTAGAACGATGGGCTAAGAAGAATCCAGGAGGTAGAGAAGCTGCAGCAGCTAGAGGAACAAAAGTTCACTCTTTAATGGAAGAATATCTATTAGGAAGTAATAAAGACCCACAAATCGATGATCCAGAGATAGCAGAATTTTGGAATGGATTGCCTGAAAATCTAGAAAAATTAGAGAATGTCCTATGGGCAGAAAACCCCGCAAATCCCGATGACTTTGGATGGACAATGGGAGGAGATGGAATATCGCGAGTTTGGCACCCTGGAATCAAAGATAATAAAAAATGGGGTTGGGCTGGAGCCCCAGATATTGTCGCAGAATATAGAGGCAAAATCGTACTTGGAGATTTAAAAACCAGTAACGGACCTTACTACTCCAGATGGCCTGGACCCGAAACACCAAAAGGTGAATATGGGAAAAGGCGAGCTGGTTTTATGAAATATTCAAAATGCCAACTACAGCTAGCTGCCTATGCCCTAGCCCTTGAGCACACCATTAACGTAATCCCTGAAATCTGCATGACATTCGTAGCGACGAGAGAAAACGTACAAGTTTTTGCTATCCAGCCAGCCACTATTGAGAAATACAAACAGAAATGGCTCGATACTGTCGCCAAATATTATGAAGAAATACTACCGGCAAAAGAAAAATCTGAAATGGAAATGGAAGGAATCAATGGTGACGCAAAGGAAAAATAAAAGACAAATGCATACCCTATAAATTGGAAATGCACCATCCCTAGCGCATACGCAAAAACAAGCTACTCTACTACTGGTGTTATTACCTAATATCCGAAAGACGACAAAGTGCCAACTGCTTCTCCATCTCCAAAAGAGCCTAACAAACAGCTAAAGCCCGGAGAGATTAATCTTGGACTCATACCTCCCGACTGGGCATTAACCCCTCTCAGGGAGAAAAGGGCATATGTAGCAGGTTGGAACTCTCATCCATACTCTATCGAACAAGTAAAAAGAGAACTCGAAGAAGGGAGAGCAACTGGAATAGGTCTAATCAGCGGCCAATGGTCAAATGAAGGTGGCCTGGTCTGGGTAGATATTGATGGACCGGATGCAATACCAGCGTTAGAGGAACTAGCTGGGGGACCACTGTCTGCAATTTTCCCAAGCACATTAACAATCTCTTCTGGTAAAGAAGGTAGACAACGAATGCTGTACAGAGTACCAACTGCAAAGTTGGCTCTGATACCCGATAAGGCCACAATAAAAATAGGCATCCCCTCTTTTGAGATCCTTTTCCGATCCAGACAAGGTGCCTTGATGGGGAGTCATCCAGATACTGATGGCTATTACACTACTTCCCATGGCGGCTTCGAATTTGCAAAAAATCCTCCCGAGCTTCCTGAATGGTTATACCAAGCAATAGCAAAAGCATTTCCTACTCATAAATACCGAAAACAAGCAACAAGTGGAGTAGTTACACAACAAATTAATCTTAACTATGAAGATGAATCAGAATACCGAAAAGGAGAAATTATCAATGAAGCAAAGATCTATCTTGATCACTTAGATACAGAAAGATCAGTTGACTATGACGAATGGCTCACCATCGGCATGGCACTCCATCAAGTCGATGATTGCCTACTAAAAGAATGGGTTGATTGGTCCTCACAATCTGACAACTTTGAAGAGGGAGCGTGTGAACAAAAATGGTCAACATTTGAACGTATCCCAGGCGGCCCTGCACCTGAAGGAGCAGCCGGAATCCACACACTACGAGCGAAAGCAAAGGAAGACGGATTCGTTGACTTTGGAGGATTTGTTGTTGAGTCAGATCCAGAAGTCCTAGCACAAAGAGCTAAAGCAATGTTTAACGGAGAAGACATTATGAAAGACCAAACAATTCACAAAGCACTTAAGAAAATTATCGGTAAACCTGATAAAGAAATAGAAGAAGTAGTAAATGAAAAGGTTCGAGGTAAAGGACGTCCAAAGACACCTCCAGCGTCAGAATTAGCAGAATTTGTAACCGGAATGGTTATTGAATGTGGGTGGAGATATGACCCTAAATATGACACATTTATGTTCTATCAAAGAACTAAAGGAACTTGGAGAAGAGAAGATTATAAGAATGAATATAAGCACTTCGTACAAGACCTTTTCACCCACGAAAGAATTCCAACTCCCGGAGGCTACACCTCACACCTATTAACCGACGTCGTCAACCTCACACAAGCTTATATAACTCATACCTACTGGGATGATGACGATGATCGACTAGCATTTCGAAATGGTGTATTAGAAATCAGTACTGGAGAATTCTTAGAGCATAATCCAGAACATTTCCTCACATGGGGACTGGATTTCGATTATGACCCTCATGCAGATCCCGGACCTATCATCCGTTGGCTAGAGCGAACCCAATACAACGACTTAGAACGAGTACAAGTTCTCCGAGCATGGCTAAAAGCATGTCTTATTGGTCAAGGCCATGAACTTCAAAGATTTTTAGAAGTCATAGGACCAGGTGGACGAGGTAAATCCACATTCGCCAATCTTTGCTGCTCCTTAGTAGGACCTGGTAACTATGCAAGTAGCACTCTTAACCAACTAGAACAAAGTCGCTTTGAAGTTGCTTCTATTAAAGGAAAAAGACTGACACTCATTAATGACTCAGAAAGATACGGAGGATCCGCACAAATTTTCAAAGCCCTTACAGGTGGTGACAACCTCCGATTTGAAGAAAAAAATAAAAACGTAGGAGAACCATTTGTCTACACAGGAATGGTAATGGTCTGTGCAAATGAACCAATACAAACGACCGATAACACATCAGGACTCACACGACGACGCCTAACTGTGGAGTTTAATAGGCCGTTATGGGATAAAAATTCGGAAGCGAAAGAGATGATAAAAATTGAAAGTGGAATCGTAAAGGGGTTATGGAAGAATTATCTACCTGGATTAGTTAACTGGATTTTAGCAATGAGTACAGAAGATATGCGCGAATACCTATTAGATACCTACGAAAAAGTTCACTCACTTAAGAAAGTTCGAAATGACATCTTATTAACAAGTAACAATCTAGTGGAATGGCTCCAGTCGGAAGTTATCCACCATCCAGATATCGTTTCTTCTGTTGGTAAAAAAATCCCAGCCGCTAAAGATGCAAAAGAAAGATATTGCAATAGTAACTATCATCTCTATGCTAGTTACTGCTCTTATTGCGAAGATACTGGATCAAAACCCGTCGGACAAAAAAGATTTATTGCTCTACTTTTAGACTGTTGCAAAAATCAATTAGGACTTAAAGAAGTAAGACATTTTAGTAAACAAGGAAGACCATTTATAAAAGGATTAGCTGTCAGAAGTTCTGATCAAAAGCACGAATCTGCCCCAACTATACTGCCAGAAGGAAAATTGGCATAAGCAAAACCCTTACAGTTACTAGGTTTTTCGATGTTAGGGTAACAATGACTTAACTCTTTCTTTGATCAAAGAAACAATGATTAAACCTATTCTTATTGCAGCCGCTGCTTCTTTAGCTGCTCCTGCTGCTTTCGCTGGTGGTTTCTACGCCAACGTTGAAGCTAATTCCTCACTAACAGGAACAAATTACACAAACACAACTACAGACTTTCATATCGGATATGAAGGTGGTACTGATACCTTCGGATATTATGTGCAAGGCGGACCAGCTGTGGTAGCAGCTGACAATGTTGATTCTGATACCAGACTTTCTGGAAAAGTCGGAGCCAATATTGCTGCTACTGAAAAGCTAGATTTCTATGGAGAAATCGCAGTTTTAACAGCAGACGCTGACACCGATGATGACAATGCATGGGCAACAAAGCTCGGTGCTAAGTGGAAGTTCTAATTAAAATTTAAAAACACGAAATACCCTGCTAATCTCCTTTAGTAGGGTATTTTTATGAGCTATCAAGCACTACCTAAGCAATTACATATAAAAGATAGCCCCATAGCTGGACAAGGTCTTTTTGCGAAAGAAAATATACCAGCAGGAACTCACTTAGGTATGTCTCACTTGCTGTTAGGAGAAGCTATATATCGAACACCGTTAGGAGGATTCATAAATCATTCCGAAGATCCTAACTGCTTAAAATATTTTGAAGATGGATTCTATTTTATAAAAACTATCTTTCCTATAAAAACTGGAGAAGAATTATTTCTAAAATATACTTTCTATGAAATTGAAAAATAATATCTTGAAATCAAAATAGGGGTAAATACCTAGAATTAATAAAACTTCATGTAAAATATAAGGATAAATACTTACTTAGAAAATGACTGTTACTAACGAATCTGGTGGACGCCAAAATGTTTTCGCACGCGAACCCCAAGTTGCAGTAATGGAAGGCGAAGCTTCATATGTCGAAGCAGCTGAAAAAGCTAATGGTCGTTGGGCCATGATCGGTTTTATTGCAGCTTTAGGAGCCTATGTAACAACTGGACAAATTATCCCAGGAATCTTCTAAAATAACTCTGGTCACCAAGTCGTGTGGTGGTCAGTCTGCATGATTCAGTCCCACTGGTGGTTCGGTGGGATTTTTTATGCAGCTTCTAAGACTTTTACTTTCGCTGATAATTCTTTTATAGCGTTTAACATATGCCAGAACAAATCGTCTGTGCTAACTGTTTTAACATCTCTATGATCAGTCTTAACACAATTAGGTGTGATTGATTCTAGTTCCTGTGCAATAACTCCAAGTTGAGTACCAGGATGGTTTAATGCTAATCCTTGTTTGTAATCCCCTTCTGTACCTTCTCCTTCATCAGCTTCTGCCTTAGTAAATTTATCTGTACTGACTTTTGGGAACTGACTTCTATCTATTTCAGCTTCAGTTTTATATTCAAAATTTCTAACTTTTATATTATCAATAACTGATAATCCTACATTATTATCAACTATATTTTTCTTTAATCTTGAATCAGAAGTTGTATACCAAGAAGAAGAATTGCTCCCTTGAATCAACTCTCCTAATGAATTTCCATAGATAAAGCAGTTATCATTTCCGGCTGAGAAAGGACCATTAGCAATATAGAGTTGGTCACCAGTGGTAGTCATTTGGTTTTTACCAGCTCTATAACCTACACAAATTGCATGAGAGCCTTCAGTTAAGGAATGTCCTGCTTCTTTACCTAGACAAGCATTGTAATTTCCACTTGTTACGTTATTAAGAGAATTCTGACCTACAGTTGTATTTCCTTGTCCTGTTATTATTCCAACTGAAGCGGCTCCATTACCTATAGCAACGTTATGATTTCCTGTAGCACATTGAGAACCAGAATAGTAACCCAAGAATACGTTGCCAGAGCCTTCAGTTAAGTCAAATGCAGATTGAGCACCAACAGCAACGTTATAATCACCTGTAGTTAATTTTTCACAAGAATCCATACCAACGCCAACATTATGGGTTGCACTCGTGACTGGACCTCCAGCGGCGTTAAACCCTACGAACGTATTATTGTTACCATTTCCTGATTGGAATGCGTCCTCTCCACACCTACTACCTACACAAACATTGGCATAACCATCAACTGAATTCAACATTGCCAATCTGCCGATAGCAACGTTTGCATATCCAGAAGTATTATCCTCCATACAGAGGTGTCCTATAGCTACGTTGCCTTCTTGGCCATCTGCTGCAGTTGCGGCATGAGAAGCTAATGCTCTATATCCAATAGCGGTATGATGTTGACTTTGTGTTGTTGCCTTACCAGCTTGATAACCAATATACGTATTCAAACCTACTGTCGTAGTAGCATCCCCTGCTTCATAACCTACATAGGTACATCCTGCTGCAGTCTCAACACTTGTACCAGCATTCTTTCCGACAGCAACATTCTTATTACCAGTAGTGGTATCTCTGAGAGCAGATCTACCAATAGCAACGTTTTCACCACCTGTTACCGCAGTACTTCCATCACCCTGTAAAGCAGCTCTACCTACTGCAGTATTGTAATCTGCAGAAGTAATGCCCTTACCAGTCTCATAACCAAGCAAAGTATTATCAATTGCGCTAGTTCCACTGAAATCAGCACCTGCACTTGTACCCCCTACAGTATTTGCTTGTGCATCACTATTTAGACCACTAGAATCAGTAGACCAAGATGGTAACCCACTAGCTAATTTTAAAACTTGACCATCAGTACCTTTTGCTAAACGAGCTAAAGTATCTGTACCACTTGCATATAAAGTATCACCTGCAACTAGAGAAACTGCTAACTTCGCTCCTGTAACACTGTCATCTGCTGGAGTATTAATATTAATTGAATCGCCCTGTATTAAACCCCAAAAAGAAGCTCCGTCAGGAGGCGCAGTTGTAAAAGTAAGAGTGCTAGCGGCAGCTGTAAAATCCGTTCCAGGATTCTGCATTACACCACCCACACTTATAAACAATTGATTTACACTCCCAGCTGATGTATTAACACCACCAACTTGCATCGTAAATGCTGTAGTACTCCCATTGAAACTTCCAGAAATATCGTCTAATTCACGATTCTGTCCTCTAACCGGTTGTTTCCCTACGTATGCCATCTAATTTTAAAGAACTATATCTAACTAGTTTAAATTGACTAATTTTTGTTCTACTACTCAACCTCCAATCATGACTTAGGTTCCTCCGGCCACGTTACTGAACTTTTATTTAACTCATACCTATCAGTTAGTGTAGGAGTTGATGATGCTGGTAAATCTCTTAGTTGCTGCCTATAAGTTCTCCATGCAGTAGATAATGTTAAATCACCAGAGGCTCTCCAATCACATGCAGCTAATCGTTTATCACGTTCTTTTCTCAGTAAACGTACTGCTTCTACACCGTGTAATCGAGTAATTTCAGCAGCTATTTGTGAATCGTTAGGATTAGAAGCGTCAGTAGCTGTATAAGTGACAGTACCATCAGGTTCTATATAAAAAGGTTTGACATCTGGTTTCAAACTTTTAATTGCATCTCTTTTAAAATATTGCATTATCCCCAATCTCCTACTTTCTTGTTGTCATCTAATTCAAATGCTACCATCATAGACGAACCGCTATGACCATTAAAGGTTATATCAAGAGAATCTCCACTCCAGATCTGCCCCCAAACACCCATTTTAAGAGCACTTGTAGTTCCTGGTTTGTATTCTTTCATTGCCATGAAAACACCTCTTTCTTTTACATCTGATTCACCACCATAAGATGGGTGCATAAATCCAAATTCATGATGATAACTTGACCAATTATCAGTTGAATTTTTTACCTGTAATCCCCATTGACCATCATCGGAATCTCTATGCATACATATTTTAAATACTAGTAAATAAGAAGTATTTACAGAAGGAGGTGTAAAAGATAATTCAAAACCACTAGCGCCCCCTAGTCGATAGGGGTCATTAGAGTTTGTCATTACAAATTCTGTAGAATCAGTATCACAAATCATTCTAGTAATAGCGCCTCCACCTGCTGCTGCCCATTCAGGAGCCGTGGCTCCACTATTCATAGTTAATACTTGGTCAGCTGCGCCTTTAGCTAACCTTGCCCAAGCGTCTGCACCAGTTCCATAAATAATATCGCCTTGAACTATAGATAAATCTGTTTTAGCAGCTCCTACTGAATCATTTGCTACAGAGGTATCAACAGTCCCCCACTCAAGAGTTGTAGGAGTACTAGCATTACCACGTAATACTTGATTTGCGGTAGGATCTACCGAGGGCAAAGTCCAAGTTCTATCAGCCGCTACTGTTGCAGGTGCCTTAAGTTTTATTGAATGACTAGAATCAGCATCCCCTAAACTTACGGCCCCCTGTTTCTTAGTCTGAATTAATTCAGCTTTAGTTTGTGACATCTAATTTTTTAAATGGCCCAGTTATCTACAATTTTACTCGTACAAAATCCTCTCTCTAAAATATGGCTCTAAACCTGTGCCTTCTCTTCCTTCATAATCGCGTTCATATCCTGAAGTGGGTATACCCGTTCCTGATTGACTGAAGGATTCTTTCCCACTGAAATCACTCCTCCAAAGAGTAGCTTTATCCTTAGCTTCTCCCCAGTTAGCCATTCTTGCTGGAAAATCAGTATCACCCATTATTTAAAATAGCTTTCCTAAGCCGCCAGCTATTCCTGACATAAAACCAGGAGCGCCGCCACTTCCGCTACCTGATCCTCCCAAAAGACCCTTTCTTCCTAAAAACCCACTAAGAAAATCTTTTCCCTTACCAGCACCAACAAGTCCGCCAATAGCATTACCAGCAAGTCCACCGAATGCCTTTGAAGGTTCAGAAAGTGCACTAAGTCCTACAGATGGATTATCCAACAACCCGGCGGCTTTCAATCCATAACCAGCAGCACCTAAAGCCCAAGGATTCTTCTTAAGAAATCCTCTAGAATCTTTGTCAAAGTTAGAAACATTTTCACCAATCTTGTCTCCAAGAGAAGCAAAACCACCTCCTAAAAACTTTCCATACCCAGCCATAATTAAGCTCCTATTCTTGAGAGAAAGTCATCAACTCTTTCACCGGTAGTTGGTTCTTGAGATGCGGCATTCATTGGATTAGTCTTTTCAGCAGCTTTCATATTTGCTTCAGCATAGGGAGCACTAACTGATTGACCTTGAGTGGCATAACCACCTGGCAATTTTGATTGTCGGCGAGGATCTCCTAATCCATCATCCATTGTTAACCCGGAAGGATCAAATCCTGCGTTATTCATCAAACTAGTAATTACTTACACTAATTATAAATTAAAGATATTCCCTAAGAACGTCTGCCCATCCGAGGATTCCAATTTCTTCTTTTAGCTGTCTGAGAATCTGGATACTTTTCAGCAAATTGATCAAGCGTCCCAGTTCTCTTAGCTTCCTGAAAATCTCTATCTTTTTGATGAAGCGCCCATCTTTCATCATCACTAAAAACACCAGCTCTTGCTGCAGGGCTATTAGCAGTTTTATCTAACCAAGCCTGTCTCACGTCTTTTGCTTCACCGACTTCACTCCTAATAATAGGAATAGAACCGTCCGCATTCACATTAGAAGTATCTAATTTGAAGTCTTCGTTAAAACCATACTTCTCTAACCCTTTTTGAGTAGCAGTGAGATCAGTATCCCCTGCCATTCTTGTTGTATTAGGTATCATCGATGCTTCAGTTATCTGAGGAGTCGAAAGATAATCTTCTTCAATAGGTGTATTTCTACCAGCTCTATTGGCACTTTCTATAGCTATTTGATATTCCAAACTCCCAGGACCTTTTCCATATAATGGAGAATTTTTATCCCCCCAAGGATTATGCTGAGTTAATTCCGTAATAGCCAATTGAGCAGGAAGACTCAAAATTTTTCCTGCTAATCCACCAGCAAAACGAACAGGAGCACTTTTTAAAACACCACCTACAACAGGATTACCTAAAATATTATTCAGCATCGTATCAAAATTTTGTATCTATTTCTTATAATATTATCATCGGGAAACGGTAAATAAAGTGACAACTTATCCGCACGGAACAACTCTTGAAGTGCTTTATAAACACGGAAGGCGTAGTTATAGAGTCTGCACTCACGGAGGAGGCATGTGCCGAATAACAGACGATAATTATCAAGCAGAAAATTACGCCAAATTATTCGAAGAAGTCTCAGACCATCATTGTGCATAGGTGCCTGACTGTTAAGTAAATTTTTCACGGTTTTTTACACACAACTACCTAACCCAAAAACACTTTTCACATAATTTTGACTTCATTCTTCTGTAACAATAGGTAGGGAAAAGGGTCAAAAATCAAATTTTTTATAAAAAACGTAGATATTGCAAGGGATTTTATTTAACACCCAAAACCATAAAAAAATAATGGATTTTATTTAGGTATGTATATGTTGTGGATAGGTATATAAGAGTATATAGAGAGATTTACAGTCATGTACCTAACCTCATCTTTCCTAGAAGTAAATAAAAAGGGTTAAAAATTTTAATATTTGACTGTTAAACAAATTCTCTTGCTATAACTGGACAGTCAAGAAGCACGCCCTTGCACCCTACCGAATGAATGAAGAAACTACGTTCCTGTACCAGGATTTAACTCCATATGATCAAGTGATTTTTGCAAAAGCCATGCAAATATCACTGGAATTACTAGGGAAAGATAAGTGTTGGTGTCTAAAGAAAAATAATCATGCTATCTTTCAAGGCTTTACGACCCACAAAACTAATTCGCTTTTTTACAGAGGACGAGATGCAAGACCTTTATTACTCTCAATCGCTGGATGTAATCCATTAAACTCAGAATCCGTAATTGTAAGAAGAGCTATTTGTAACTCTAAATATTGTTTAAACCCATCTCACTATTACTGGGGTACAAGGTCCGACGTCGCTTATGAAAACTCTCAAAGACGTAATAACGGTGTTAATACGGCTTTAATAACTAAATTAAGAAAGGAAAACAAATCAGGGATTAGCAGTCTAAAACTATCAAAGATGTATAAAGTTCCTTACCACATAGTACGAAGAATATGTAACTATGAAACGTATGAAGAAGTGCCTAATAGCAATAATTCACAGGATATTTGGAAAAATGTTGATTCAACCTGTGAATACTTAACAACCAACTACAATACTGAAGCAAAACATTTCAACTTGAATTATCACGTGACTAACGAATTAGAATGCCCATGGCACCAAAAAGGCAGCTCAAAGCATAAGGGAAATTTTGGAGCAATGGGAGAATGTTTAGATTGCATGGAAGAAATAAAAAACGGAAGATGCGAAATTGATGTTGCTAACTTTGACTTCCGCTGGTATTGGCAAGTTAAAAGGTTTTGGGAACAAGTTGATATAAAAGAGAAAGATGAATGTTGGGTTTGGCAAGGAGCAACTCGAAAAAACAACACAGAATCTACGGCATACTTCCCTTCTCCTTTCCATTCCGCGAAAACCCAATCAGCAGCTAGAATTGCCTTCTGGCTTAGTAGAGGATATACCGGTAAATATCGTATTTTTAATAAAAAAACCTGTAAACCCTTTTGTTGTAACCCAACTCACCTTACAATCAAAGAGCTAAAAAATAACGATCAGGCCAATGAAGTTAAGAGAATCCGACTCAACCATGGGAACATCTTCGACCACTACAAAAAGAAACAAAATAGTATTCAAGGAAAGTAGTGTCATCCCTAGCAACTATCACTTAGAGGAAAAACAATATGCAGTCTTAGTCTCCATAGGAGCAAAGATGCATTATTCAGCTTGGTTTAATACAAAAGAAGAAGCAGAACTAGTTAAACCACTATTGGAAAAAGCCCTAGATTATGAAGCTTATCCAACAATGCAAGATGAAAGTACAGGTCGAGAAGGAGTTAAGGCTATGGCTGAGCGAGTTAGAATAATGGATGAACGATATAAGAAATCCGGTAGAGATAATCCCGAGCATCCTATGCACGGAGTCTATACTGGTCTAGCCGCAGAATATGGCGAGGTTTCTAACAACAATTCCGAATAATCTTGGATTTTATAATCTAGGAAAAGTTGAAGCATACCCAACTGGCGGTGCAGGTCCTACCGCCTATGGACCAACTACATATTTCGGTTCCGATCCACTTCCCGCACGACACGGAGATAACCTTTATGATCCAATAGATCTAGGTAGCTTTGATGATATATTTCGAACTGTAGTTATAAATAATACCCATGGAGGATTAACTCGAAAAGTAACAACATTCTATAAAATCCATTTAACAAAACCACGATTTGTTCAATTCACACAACTTCAATCTCAATTTGCTTATGAAGAAAAGACAAATAAGAACACACTACTATCATTTTATCGAATAGATAATGATAAAAGAAGAGAAGAACTACCTATAAATGATGAAGGATATGTCTATGATGAAAGCGCTGTTGATTACTTAGACGAAGATGGAACTTTTGCTAAACCAGATTATCCTTCAAAAGCATTAAGCCCAGGTAATTATATATTCCTAATAACTAATGATTTTAGATACTTAAAAACAACTTATTCCATAGGAATAAATGTTTCTGTTCTTGACTGGGGATATGATGACGCGCCTGTTGCTGACTCACTTAATTGGGACCTTATTACACAAACAGCAAAAGAATCTTTAGACTTCGGATCTCTTCTTACAGTTTAAACCTCAATCTTCCGAGGTTGCCAATCTTTATCCTCGATCTTTGCCCACTCTGGGGTAGGTGAAATAGTTCCCTGAGGCCGTCCAGTTGCCTCTTCGTCAGCAGCTAATTTCTTGGCTTTTGTATAAGCAGAAGTAGCGTCCGCTAGTCGAACAGCTGCGGCGTCAACTGCTGCTTGATATTTATTAGGCCCAGTAGAAGTAGTAGTTGGAGCTGGTTGAGAAGGAGCAATTTGAGTAGTTGGAACAGTTGCTGTACCTTGTGGAGTAGACTGAATATCAAATGGTCTAGGCGTTTTCTGAAATCCAATAGGTCTATCTTGGCCTGTTGGTAAAGAAGCTAAATATGAAGCAATCTCTTGCACCCTTCTACCTGCCACACGTTCTCCTATTTGTTTATCTGTGCCCACCTGGTCATAACGCTCCTGTCTAAGCTTATTAGTCTCTTGTTCTATGCGCTTCATTGACTCAGCAAGAGCCTGAAAACTTGTTTGTGGAGTAACTTGTAAAAAAGTCTGAGCAGCAGGCTTCTTTTCTGGCATCATTACTACTTGTCCAGGGGCTCTAGAACCACCCATAGCTTCATTTAAATTTAACTTCTATACTGATTCTATCTGTCACAAACTCGTGCAAATGCTGAACCCCGATGACACCCACGGGGAGAAGCATCAAAATAAGAATCAACTCAGCATAAGTGATGGGTCGGCGCATAATGAAAAATATCCTTTTCTAACAGAGTTTAGCGACCTTATATCCAATCTGTCCATTAAAGAGCTAAAACCACTCCTCACTCATCAACAATTAATGTTCGCAAAAGCAATCTGGGAAGCAGAAAACTATGGGGGCTCCATAGAAAAATGCAAAAAACGTCTAAAAGAACTACACGGCCCAAACTGGCATCACGTGGTATCCATTAAAGAACATATGAAAGATATACGTGAATATTATGAGTATGTACTCCTAATAGATCACAGAATACAGTGGGACAAATACAGAAACTCCGCTAAGATCACCAAAGATAAGGTCCTCGAATGATAGAGAGCATCAATGAGGATTGGCTGGACCTAATACAGCAAACTAACTACGAACCAAGTGAAGATAAAGCAAATGTATATCAAAGTTATCGCTTTGTAGAACTAGATATCAATGGCGTAACCGTTGAAAACTACAGGGAAAAGCTATGCCAATCATTAATAACACAAGTAGAAATTTTCATTCCTCCATCTGGCAGCTTTGAAACGACCGATCTAAGAAGATATTTAGAACTAATATGCAGCTATGAAACTAGTACTACAGACTTAATGTTGGGACTATCACTAGCTGATCAAATTCGACTCACGTTTAGCGATATGAAAACCAGCACCATCTGTGACAGATACCCAGAGATCAATTTGTCAGAAAAACGCCGGTATCGATGTGTAGCCGAATACCTAATAAGGCAAGGAGAACTTACAAAACTAAGAGATAAAAACGGAAAACTAATCAAAAAAATCGGAAATATGCAAAAAGCCGTAGTTCTTTATAGACCTCTCCCGAAACTATTAGAAACATTAAAAAAATCTGGGCTAGGAAACCTAATTAAAATCGAAATTCAAAAAGAGGCTGTTATTAAGCAAAAAGCTTGATAAGCTAAGGTATCAGGAGAATTTTATGGCCAGTAGAAGAGACAAACTAGTAAAGCAACTCATGAGGAGCGTCACCGGAGAGGATGAAGCCACCCTAATGAAACTTACAGTTGAACGTATATGCGCTGATATGTGCGAATTTTATAAAGGATTTTATAAAAATGAAGGACCAGGAGCAATGGTCTATGTTCCAGATGCTATAGATGAAAAAAAAAGCATGTTTTACTTAACTGTTGATCACTTAATGAACGCAGTTAATGACCTTAATAATCGTGAAATGAGCGATGTAGCTGACGTAATGAAAAAAGCTATCACAAGAGCAGAAACTGTCGAACCTGAAAAAGAAGCACTCTTTATTATTCAAGATAAAGAAAAAATGTCTCTAGTCCATTACAAAATTGATTGTGAAGGAGCTAATTTCACACAAATGTGAATAAAAAAAGAAAGTTTACCTGGGAAGATTATAAGTTCCTTGTAGGAAGAGTCTCCCATATAAAACATGATTGGCTCACGCCCTGTGAATTTATACCTTATATATCCGCTTTATTAGGCGATATTGACCTAGATCCATGCTCTACACATCACGCAAACATTGAATTCTTAAGAGCGAAAAAAGTATATACATTAAAAGAAGATGGATTAAATATAGAAATTCCATGGACGGGAAAAACATATTTATTTCCTCCTACCTACGGAAGATGCTCATTTAGTAAAGAAAGAGGAACATGGAGATGGAGCCCTCGCGCTGGACCTTCTTCAAAAGCTCCATCAATAATTTGGTTTCAAAGACTAGTAAAAGAATGGAAGCTCCGTAATATTCCTGAAGCGTTATTTTTTAGTACATACTCAGAAATGATGAGATTACATCCCGAAATGTGGGACTATCCAATATGTATACCTAAAGAAAAGGCAAATTTAATTCATGGAGAAAAATTTTTCACACTTAAAAGTCCTATTTCTTGGGGGTTTTTCATATACTTACCTCCCCTTCAATATGGATTCGAACAAACTAAAAGATTTGAAGAAATATTCTCTAATATTGGTAAAGTAATAATCTAATTAACCTTAGGACGTGGGAAGCCCTCCTCGCGAAGACGCTCAATATAACCCTTTAAAAATTTTTGAGCATTTGACGCATCAGCTCCTCGCTCCAATCCTCTATAGCGATTGTCAACTTCGTAACCGTGTCTAAACTGAGTTCTCATAACTCCATTGTATTAGAAACTAACATGACAGAAACACAAGAGGCTATAAAAACTATATGTGAAGATGTAAAGGAGTTATTACTTCGAAAAAATCAAAAATATGGGAATTCAGCCCTTGAACCATCAAGAATTTTCAGTAAAGCCAGTGCAGTCGAACAATTGCTAGTTAGAATTGATGACAAACTCAATAGAATTCAGAAAGGAGCAGGTCTATTAGCTGAAGATGAAGATGTAATAATGGATTTAATCGGTTATTTAGTCCTTCTTAAAATAGGATTAAAACAGAGTTCACAATGAATTACGAAGAATTCTTGGAAAACTACACACCAGAGCTCCAATTAATTGATGCAATTGACATGCTTACTCATTTTGAACCGGATGCGGCAAAGATCCTAGACCAGTGGGCTTCTGAGACCAATACCGAAAAAAACGTTTTACAACTTGACCAGACGGATCCAAAACCAATAACTTTCTCTCAAGATATTCAATTGCTTTCAACTGATTGGGAGCCCCATTATAAGTCTCAACCAAGTTCAATAAGCATTTCTTACCCTGAAAATGGCATCGATGAGGAAACAAAGTAGGAATCTCTTTACTAGCAGTTAAATAAGTATCTAGCTCCAAGCGTCTTTTAGTAACCATTAAATCCCCACCTGACTGCCAAATTCGATTTATATAGGGACTCCACTCACGAATTAATTTATTCTTTGAAGCACCATTATTTATTAGTTCAAGAAGACGACAAGTTTTAAACGAAGAAATACCAATACTATAAGCAAAACTTAGAATTGCAGCCTTCCTATTGGAATTAAGCGGTACAAAAACGTACTCTTTCACAAGATTAGAAAACTCTTTTAAGTCCTTTTCAAACTCTTTTTCTATCTCCTCTTTAGTAGCTTTATCACTTGCAAGCAGCGCTCTCCCATTGATCGTGGTACTCCCATAACCGATATACCAAACCATGTCTCCATAGTCCTTATAAGACGCATAACGACCCATTCCTATATCAGTCCTAGGAGAGGTAGTTCTTTTGATTAACTCAAAGCCTTTATCAGTAAAAAATGGATATTTTAGTTTATCTTCTCGAGAATTAGTCTTCTTATGGGACAACTACGTTTCCGTTATAATTCACTTCAGAATAGCCATCTAAGCCCATTAACACAACATAGTTCTTAGCTGCGTCAGTAACTGTTACACCAACAGCTCCTTTGCCTCTACCAGCTTTTGCAATGTTGTAATACTTCTGATAACCAGTAGGAGGATTCCCAGTTGCATAAGCATCCTCTTGAAAGATCTCAATATTTGACAGCGCATTAGAACTGTCAATCGTAACTTTAATGTCGCCAGTGCTACCTGGATTTACACGAAAGGCTCTTATTTGATCAGAAGAGTTGCCTCCAGCAGTTTGACCAAGATAAGTAATCTCAGCTGCTGCAGAGTCCTTTTCAAAAGTATCTAAAGTGCCGGAAAAAGTGCGAGTAGCCATGGTATTTAAGAAATCTGCCCAACAGTGGAGAGGTTGAATTTAATGTCGGCATCTATGCCGTGGTCTTTTAGGACGCCATAAAACATCTGGCGATCCAAGGCTTTTTGATGTAGCACCTCAATAAATGCCTCCTCTAGATCAGTCCTATCAAGGTTTTGAATCGCCAAAGAAGCTGCGTGAATTGAAAATTCAACATCAACTGGAAGCTCTATTGCATCCATAAATAGCCAAAACTATATATTTATATTACCAGCGATACACAAAAGATCAACGAAATGCTAGCAACGCTCTATTGAAGGGCACGAAGGAGGCTCTCTCAGAGGCTTTCCGCGCTGATCTACAGCGTAGTAAGGAATATCTTTAATGCCTTCAAAAACGCCAGGGGCTAATGCTGGCAACCTTTCCTGAATGTAACGCTGTAAGTGACGGTCTGGATTTGGTGTCATAATCTTTATGAAGACGTGCGTTGCGACCTAATAGAATCGTCCCTGCACTATAGCTACCTCCGAAAAGGATGATAAAACTTAAGAAAATCAATTCCATTTTCAGAGACAACCATCAACAATTACATTGTAATCCAAATATTATTTAAAAATGATAGATAGTAACGTAGCTTTAGAATTCATGAGAGCTGCCGTCGGCGGTGTAAGTAAAACTCAAACAATTCGAACCTTCAAAGAAAGATATAAATTAAATGAAGAAGATATAAATCAATTAATTGAATTATGTGCATTTAAACCAGCTCCTAAAAGAGTTAAATATAGAGAGTTCTACAACAACCCTATAACTAAAAACCCTGATGCTAAAAGACTTTATTATCCATTTACACAACTCTATTCATTTGAAAATTTTCTAAATAAAGAAGAGTGTGAAAAATTAAGAAAGATTATAGATGCAAATTTAAGAAGATCAACAGTTTCAGACACTGACGATACTTGTCATGTCTCAGATTATCGAACAAGCTCAACTGCTGACCTACACTATTTTGAAGATCCCTTTTACTTAGATATAGATAAAAAACTATCGGAAATACTAGAATTGCAGCCTTTTCTGGGAGAAGTTATGCAAGCACAAAAATATCTACCTGGAGAATTTTATAAAGAACACTACGATTTTTTCCCACCTCTCGCCATTAAGGAATGTAAAACATACTGCGAATGGATGGGTCAAAGAACATGGACAACTATGATTTACCTAAATGATGTAAAAGAAGGCGGTGAGACCTATTTCAAACATCTTAAGTTAAAAGTAAAACCGAAAGAAGGTATGTTGTTAGCCTGGAATAACTTATATCGTAACGGAGTCCCAAACTATAAAACAATGCATGAAGCATTGCCACCAGTGCAAGGTAATAAGTATGTAATAACCAAGTGGTGGAGAAGCTGGAGTCTAATCTAATTCTCACACCCGTAAGCTACCTTCATCAACTTTATCGCGAATAGTAGAACCTACTAAACCGTACAAAGCTCTGTCACCAGCAGCAGGCCAACGAGATTTGTACAGTTCCTGCATTTGTTCATCAACCTGAGCTGCTTTACTCTTTTGACCAGTTATTACATCTTGCCGTGCAATATCCGCCGCTTTACTCCTGGCAAAATCTATAGCTGCAGGATTTTCAAGAAAGGCCATGATCTAAATTAACTTTTTATCAATACTCTTATTTAGTTTACCAAAGCTTCCCTTATTACTTAAATGTCACAAAGCCCCTTCGAGGCTTCTTCAGGTACCTCACAATCAACCTCTTCTAACAGTCTCAACAAATAATAATGGATTTTACTTGTAACCCAACGGAGATCCTCATCGCTAATATCGCTAACAATAGCGTCAAGAGATAATTGACGAGAGGGATTTCGAATGTGTTCCGCAAGTAATTCGAGAGCACGATAACGATTATGAGTCATTTCCTTCAACATTTTCTTCCTCGTTTGAGTCCATTTTAAGAGCCTCTTCTGTCTTTAAATGTTCTAGCAGCTACAT
>VTLG01014839.1_pt1 | contig 24499 bp, 30 predicted proteins | sample 4694571 | NCBI WGS metagenome assembly VTLG01 (sample SAMN12604809, study PRJNA352737) | marine metagenome | biome: ENVO:00000447; feature: ENVO:00000209|ENVO:00000569|ENVO:01000036; material: ENVO:00002151; isolation source: viral sequences binned using virsorter ...
AACACTAAATGGTGCTGCAATCTTTGAACAAGCAAATGCAGATATTGAAAAACTAGAAGAACAAATACAACTTGCATATGAGTTGCCACCAGATTATATGATGGGTTAATATTATGCCAACAAACGTATATTTCGATACAGGTACGAAACCAGAACAACATCTCTATGAAGATTTAATGATAGAGCAGTTGAAGATTTATGGTCAAGACGTATACTATATTCCAAGAACTCTTGTAAAAGAAGATGAGTTGTTGGGTGAGGATGTATTGTCTAAATTTGGTGATGCGTATCTAATCGAAATGTACTTTGAAAATACGGAAGGTTATGAGGGTGAAAAAGAAATCATGACCAAGTTTGGTATTGAGATGAGAGATGAGGCCACGTTTGTTGTAGCAAAGAGAAGGTTTGAACAACTGGTATCAACTGATTCAAACTTGATTGTAAAGACTAGACCAAATGAGGGAGACTTGGTTTACTTCCCAAAAGTCAAGAAGATTTTTGAGATTTCATTTGTAGACCATGATGACCCATTCTATCAAGTACACAACGTACCAGCTTTTAAACTCAAGGTTAGAACCTTTGAGTACAGTTCTGAAGATATGGACACTGGTATTGCAGAGATTGATGCAATTGAAACTGATAACTCACTTGATGCTGGATTACATCAACTGTCTCTTGAGGATGGTACAGGTTCAATCCTGTCTGAAACAGGACACTATATAATACTAGAAACTTATAAAGTTGACACCATTGATGAAAATGCAATGAATGATTTCTTTGAAACCGCCGATGATACAGTTTTAGACTTTACGGAGTCTAATCCATTCGGTGATATTGGAAGGTTAGGATAATATGTTAGGACAACAATTTTACCATGAAACAATGCGAAAGGTTGTCGTTGCCTTTGGTACAATGTTTAACAACATTCAGTTAGTAAGAACTAACAATGCTGGAGAAGTAACGCAAACGATGAAAGTTCCTCTTGCGTATGGCCCAAAAAATAAATGGTTAGCAAGACTTAGAGAAGACCCCAATCTTACGAAAAAGGTTGCGGTTACTTTGCCTCGTATTGGTTTTGAGATTGCAAACATATCATATGACCCAGCAAGAAAACTAAACTCAATACAAAAATTTAAAAAAGTAAACTCATCCTCTGATGGTAAGAGTATGAGTCAACAGTATATGCCTGTGCCATACAATATGGACTTTGAGTTATTCGTGATGGCAAAAAACTCTGATGATGCATTACAGATTGTTGAACAGATTCTTCCATTCTTCCAACCAGATTATACTGTAACACTTAACGATAACTCTACGATGGGTACAACAAGAGATGTACCAATTGTGTTGACTAATGTTAATTATTCAGATGAGTATGAAGGTGATTTTGTAACAAGACGTAGTATTATCTATACACTATCATTCACTTCTAAGTTTTATCTTTACGGGCCTGTCACTGACCAGAAGGTTATTAAGACAGTTCAAGTTGACCAGTACACAGATATGCCTCTCACTGCACCTAAGAGAGAACAGAGATATTCTGTTACACCAAATCCAGCAAGTGCAGATGCAGACGATGATTTTGGATTTAATGAAACAACCTCATTCTTCCAAGACGCAAAGAACTATGATGAAACAACTGGTACAGACAAAGATGATGCATAAATACTATAAAGGATTAAGATATGGCAATTAGACAAGTAGTTTCTCGCTCAATCGCAGACGGCACAATCGCAACTGCTGACATTGCAGATAGTGCTGTGACTACAGCAAAGACCAGTGGTCTTACTGCTGGTGAAGGTTTTTATCAAGGTGAGAATGGTTCAACTTCACAAACATCTAAAAAGGGTGATATTTTTCGTGTGAATGAATCGACTCTAAACACTAGTGTGACTATTGCAGCTGGTGATAATGCATCATGTTCTGGGCCTTTAACTGTATCAACATCTGGAACTGTAAATCTTACAGTCAATGGAAATCTGACGATTATATAGGGGATAGAGAATGGCATCAACATTATCAGTAGATAATATTCAAGGTTCTGCATCAGCAAACACAATAGACATGAGTGGTGTCACTAATTTACATCCACCTGCTGGAATGGTGATTCAAGTAGTTCATGGTAAACTTACAGGACAAGTTGCTACAACTGGTGTCAATGGTTCTGCATACATAGTTGATATTGGATTAAACGCAACTATTACTCCAAAATTTGCAAACAGTAGAATTAAAATTGACGTTACCACATATGTCGGCGCTGACCAAACAAATGCATCTGGTTATATTCAGTCATACATGATATACAAAGCAGGCTCTGGATTAACTGATACATTTGGTAATGGTGTTGGTGGTAGAAGACCAGTTACAGGTTTCATTAATATGTATGATGCTTCTGCCGCTTCAGCAACAAATCACGCCTTAGGTTTTTTGGGTGGTACACATTTTGATACAAATGTGGGTACTACTAATGCAACACAATATTCAATTCATATGAGAAGTTACTCAGGCGGCCCTATTGTCTATGTTAATAGAAGTCAACAGTTTCAAGATGGTGATTTAGACTATGACCCAACTCCTCAGAGTACGATAACACTTACGGAGATAGCAGTATGAGTTCTTTATTCGTAAATAATATTAAACATACTGGTGGAACTACGACACAAACAAACACAAGTTCTGGTGCGGTGTTGATGCCAAATGTGCCTTTTTGTAGATTTACTATTACAGGTGCAACCCCAGCAATATCTTCGATTGACACTGTACCAATAACGCTATCTAATGCAAGAGGAATTAGTAGTCCAGCAACTAATCAATTTACTGTTTCTCAAACTGGTATCTACAGGTGGGAAGGTTCTTGTAGAATTTCAGCTGTAGGAACTTTAAATTATTGTTGGATAGCATTAAAGGATGTAACAAACAATAGATATCATAACGCTTCAACAATCAATGGTGGAACTTTTGATACAGGAGTTATACCTTATAAATTAGATGCTCCCAATTCACAGAATAATTTTGTAACTATGGATTTTAGTCATATATATCAGTTAGAATCTAGTAACAATTATAGCTTTGAGGTATCATATTCTGGTGGTTCTAGTGATTGGAAGTTAGTTCAACAACAATCAGAATTTACATTGATTTTAGTAGGATAGAGTAAAAATGGCATCAACATTAAAAGTAAATACAATCGCACATAGTGGTGGCACTAATGCAATGACTATTGATAGTAGTGGTAATGCTACATTTGCCCAACGTGTTCTGCACCCACAATTACCTATCGCTAGTGTAACTTTAACTACTGCCAACACACAAGATGCAACTAATCCTTACACTACAACTGGAGCAGATATATTGTTTGATAAAGTGACAATAAATAGGGGTTCTGTTTATAATACATCCAATGGTCGATTTACTGCTCCAATAACTGGATTATATAAGTTTACTTACAATCTCTTGAAAGATGATGACACCGCTGCAAATGTTACTTACGTCTATGTATGGAAAAATGGCGCTGAATATCAGGAAGCTGGCGGCTCAGGATATACTCAATCTACTGGTCAATATGGTATGATAAGTATGTCAACTTTAGTTAGTTTAAATGCAACTGAATATATAACACTCCGATTGACAGGCGGTGGGTTGTATCTAAATGCTGATGGAAGATATCATGGGGTAATTTTTGAGTTGGTAGGATAGTGAGGAGAAAGTAAATGGCAACAGTGACAGACGCATTAAAATCATTGAATATTGATGATTGGTATCTTCGTGGTGACCCACAGAATGAAGATGAATTTAACGATTGTTTTTCTAAAATAACTGGCACAGATTCAGATGGTAATGTTATTTTGTCTAATGAACCAGAGAAGTGGGATGTAACTTGGAAGCAAATATCTGATGAAATGAAAAAACTACAAGATGCAGAACCAATGATAGAACTTCGTAGACAAAGAGATGTCAAACTTGCAGAAACAGATTTCTATGCACTTTCTGACGTAACCATGTCAGATGATATGAAAACATATCGTCAAGAACTTCGTGACTTGCCGTCAAAATCTAAAGATGTTGCTTTTGATAATGACCCATTTAAATTGAAGAATGTAACTTGGCCAAAGAAACCAGAATAGGTTTATCATGCGTAATTCAGATGATGTATTAGATAACGTGTTAGGAATTACAGATGTTGTGGAAACAAAAACATCTCAAGTAACTTTACCAGAGGTTACTCCGCCACCAACCACATCTGAAGATGCAGACAATGATTATAAATATCAGAGAGAAAACTTTTATCGTCTGGTAGAAAGAGGACAGGATGCAATTGATGGAATTCTTGAACTTGCAAAGGAGAGTGAACATCCAAGGTCTTATGAGGTTGCTGGACAGTTAATTAAGAATGTCGCAGATGTAACGGAGAAACTTGGTGACCTTCAAGAGAAGATGAAGAAACTCAAAGAAGTTCCAAACTCCGCACCAAAGAATGTAACAAATGCGTTGTTTGTCGGTTCAACTGCTGAACTACAAAAAATGTTAAAGGGAAACTAATATGCCAGCATTAACACAAATAGGAACAAGTGGTATCAAAGATAATGCAATCACCACTGTAAAAATTGTAGACGGTACAATTGTAGCTGCTGACCTTGCTGATGGTGCAGTAACGACTGCAAAACTTGCCAACAATGCGGTAACAGATGATAAATCAACCATAACCGTTTCCCCTGCCGCAATCTCAGACCAAGCAAATACATCTACTGGTTATTTTGACATTCCATCTGGAACAACTGCACAACGTCCATCATCACCAAATAGTGGTTATATTAGATTGAATACAACTATTGGTTCTCTTGAGTTTTGGAACAATGGAAGTTGGTCGCAAACAAATTATGTTCCAACAATAAATTCAATTACTGGCACTATTCTCTCTGGTGTTGCAGGCAATCTAACAATAGCAGTTACAAACTATACTGCTACTATGGATGTAGTTTATAAAGAAGGTGCAACAACTCTTGCCACAACAGCAGGGGTCAATTTTAGTAGTGGGTCTGCAACTGTTGCTATTCCAGCAAATGTTTACGGTCAATCCACAGGAGACACAATTACGATAAGTGTAGTTGATAATCTTGGAGTACCATCTATTAACAGTATTAATAAAACCATTGCTGTTGAAGCAACAGGTGGTACAATTACACGTTCTGGTGGTAAAACAATTCATTCATTTACATCATCTGGAACTTTCACTATTCCATCAGGTTCTACTTTTAGTTGCGACATACTTGTTGTTGCTGGTGGTGGTGGTGGAAACCCTGCTGGTGGTGGAGGCGGCGGCGGTGGTGCTGGTGGTTTCCGTAAGTTTACTTCTCAATCACTAGGTGCAGGCGCAAGAACAGTGACTATTGGTGCTGGTGGTGCTGCAAGAACTGGAACTTATGTTACAGCAACTAATAAAGGTAATACATCAAAGTTTGATGATGGTGGCGGTGGTGAGATTGCTGCCACTGGTGGTGGAGGCGGTAAATCTGACTCTACGTCAGGCGCAGTAAACAATGGTGGTTCTGGTGGTGGTGGTTCTGGTGGTCATATGACTGCTGGTGGTACAGGTAATGAAGGTGGATATACACCATCAGAAGGTAATAATGGTGGTAACGGTTCAGGCTCAGCCTATGCAGGCGGCGGCGGTGGAGGTGCTGGTGCTGTTGGTGCTAACGGTGCTGCTCCAGTAGGAGGCGCTGGTGGTGTAGGAGTCTCTGATAGTATTACTGGTAGTGCTGTATTCTATGCTGGCGGTGGTGGCGGCGGCGGTATCAATAGTGGTGGTACAGCTTCAGGCGGTAACGGCGGTGGCGGTGCTGGTAGTAGTGTGAATAGTGGAACATCAACTGCTGCAACGGCTAATACTGGTGGTGGCGGTGGAGGCGGGCCAGGCGGTGGTAACAGCACTAGTGGTGCTGGTGGTTCTGGCATTGTTATTATTAGTTACACACCATAGGAGATATAGATAATGGCACATTTTGCAAAAGTAGAAAAAGGTATCGTTGTACAAGTCATTGTGGCAGAGCAAAGTCATGTTGATACTCTGGATGGCGATTGGGTACAAACTTCTTACAATACTTTAGGGGGTAAAACAAATAGCATTGTTAGTAAACCGTTGCGTAAAAACTTTGCTGGTATCGGCAGTGTTTACGACAAAGATAAAGATGCTTTTTATGACCCACAACCATTTCCGTCTTGGACACTAAATGAAGATACTTGTTTATGGGAGTCGCCAGTAAAATATCCAGATAGTCCGCCCGATAAAGGAAATTGGCAGTGGAATGAAGATAAAAAAAGCTGGGAAACAGACTGGCGTTAATCTGAATAAATAATTGCATGACTGATGCAAACCACTATCTAGGAAATCCCCTACTAAAGAAAGCAAATGTTCCTGTTGAATGGACACAGGAACAGATTCTTGAATACAAGAAATGCATGGAAGACCCTATGCACTTCTGTATTAAATACATCAAGATTGTTTCTTTGGATGAGGGATTGATTCCTTTCAATATGTTCCCATTTCAAAAAGAGATGGTGGGCACAATTCACAACAACAGATTTACGATATGTAAGTTACCCAGACAGTCTGGTAAAACAACCACGATTGTATCTTATATCTTACATTATGTTTTATTTAATCCCAATATGAATGTTGCTATTCTTGCAAACAAGGCTGCAACCGCAAGAGACATCTTGTCACGTTTGCAACTTGCATACGAAAATCTACCCAAGTGGTTGCAACAGGGGGTAATGTCTTGGAATAAAGGTTCTCTGGACTTAGAGAATGGTTCTCGTATTGTTGCATCTTCTACATCTTCTAGTGCAGTTCGTGGTGGTTCATACAACCTAATATTCTTGGATGAGTTTGCCTTCGTACCGCACAATGTCGCAGAGGACTTCTTTAGTTCTGTGTATCCCACAATTTCATCTGGTAAGACAACCAAGGTGATTATTGTTTCTACACCAAATGGTATGAATCTATTCTATAAGTTATGGAGTGATGCAGAGACAGAAAGAAACTCTTATGTTCCCATTGAGGTTCACTGGTCAGAGGTGCCTGGTAGAGATGAGAAGTGGAAAGAAGAAACTATTGCAAACACCTCACAGGAACAATTCAATCGTGAATTTGAGTGCGAGTTCTTGGGTTCTGTCAATACACTTATTCATCCCACAAAGATTAAATCGTTTCATTACGATGACCCAATAAAGAAAAATGCTGGTATTGATGTATATCAAAACCCAAAAGAAGGACATACCTATGCACTTGTAGCAGATGTTGCAAGGGGTACAAACAATGACTATTCTGCATTTTTTGTATTTGATGTAACACAGTTGCCATATCGTATTGTTGTCAAGTATCGTAGTAATGAAATCAAACCCCTCTTGTTTCCAACAATTATTCATCAAGTCGCAAGGTCATATAATAAAGCATATACAATGATAGAAGTAAATGATATAGGTGAACAAGTTGCAACTGCACTACAGTATGATTTAGAATATGATAATCTAGTTATGGCGTCAATGCGTGGTCGTGCTGGTCAGATTCTTGGTGCTGGTTTCTCTGGTGGTAGAGCACAGTTAGGTGTGAGGACAACTAAAGCGGTAAAAACTCTAGGTTGTTCAAACCTTAAACAAATGGTTGAGACAGACAAACTAGTCATCAATGACTATGAACTTATTGACGAGTTGTCAACCTTTGTACAACATGGACAATCATATCAGGCAGAAGAAGGACACACAGATGACCTTGCAATGTGTTGTGTATTGTTTGCATGGATGACAAACCAACAATATTTTAAAGAACTTACTGATATTGACCTTAGAGAAAAAATGTTCTTAGAACATCAAAATCAATTAGAGCAAGACATGGCACCATTTGGTTTCTTCTCTGATGGACTAGAAGATGAGAATATTGGTGAGATGGTTGATGAGTATGGTACACGTTGGTCACCGATTGTGAGGAACTACGATACAAATTGGTAAATGTCTATATAATTTCAACAATGTCGTTTTCAATTTTAAGGTAACAGTTAGCACACACAATCTTAGATTGGTCAATAAGTTTTATGACCTCTTGTCGTGATTGTGAATTTAAACCCTTACGCTTAGACATAGAACGTATTTTAGAATCATGTGGGTAGAATTGAAGACAAGCTGTTTCAGTTTCCCCACAATTACAACAGGATTGATTTGCAAGGAACTCGTTGACCCAGATTACTCTCTTTCGATAGTTTCTCTTTGTCACTTCTTTGATGGTTTCCTTGTATTGTTTGTAATGAGACATGAATCTATTTATATGCAGAGGTGCATATAAAAATGGGTTTTGAAAACTAAAAAATCATAAATATATGAGAAGTGAACAACTTTACATAAAGTAAATAGGAGAAACAAAAATGCCCTTTCAATTATCGCCTGGCGTTCTTGTTAAAGAGATAGACCTTACTAATGTTGTTCCTGCTGTCGCAACTTCAATTGGTGCAATGGCTGGTGCTTTCCAGAAAGGCCCAGTTGGAGAAATCACTGCGATTGGTTCGGAACAAGAACTAGTAAAAGTCTTTGGTAAACCAAACGGAAGCAACTTTGAGACATGGTTCACCGCTGCAAACTTTTTGCAGTATGGTAATGCTCTTAGAATTGTTCGTGCAGAGAGTGGAATAACTAACGCAACTGCAAACGATAATGGTTTACTTATCAAGAATACTACAGACTATTTAAATAACTACTCTGCTGGACAAGGTTCAGTTGGAGAGTGGGCTGCGAGAACTGCTGGTACACATGGTAATTCACTAGGTGTGTCGGTTTGTCATAACGCAACCGCATACGAACAAACTTTTTCTGGAAATGCTGGAACACTTGGTGTAACAACTGGTACTCCTGCTATTGGTGCAACTACCGTTGGTGTTGATACTGGTGGTGGTTCTGCTGGTGCTGGTGGTGCTGCATTCAATGTCGGTGACATTGTACATTTCCAAGAAGCATCTGGTCAAGAATATGAGGTTACTGCAATCTCAACAGATAATCTGACAATTAAACAATTAGACAATCCAAACGGTGGTGGTCTTAAAACTGCTCTTTCTGCTGCAACAAATGTTCGTAGACGTTGGAGATTTTATGACTTGTTTGATGCAGCGCCTGGAACATCCCCATATGCAACTGGTAAAGGTCTTCTTAGTGATGAAATCCATGTTGTTGTCTTTGACAGAACTGGTGACATCTCTGGTTTCAGAGCAGATACAAATGGTGAAAGAACACAGTCTGTTCTTGAAACATTCCCATTCGTATCACAGGCTGCATCTGCTAAAACTGCACAGGGTGGAACAAACTTCTATCCAGACGTAATCTATAATCAGTCAGAGTTTGTTTACTGGATGGATCACGACTCACAATTGAGTAATGCTGGTACTGACCCTGTTGCTGGTACTACATTTGCATCAACTGCTGGTAAGGCAGGTATCTCTGATGAAACCCTTGGTGGTGGAACAGATGACTATGCAGTAACAGTTGGTGAACTTGGACTTGCATACGATTTCTTTGCAGATGCAGAGACAGTCGATGTAAATCTCATTATGGCAGGCACATCTCCTGCTGGTGCAGATGGAACTACTCACGCAACTAATCTAATTGACCTTGTAGAAGCAAGAAAAGATTGCGTTGCATTCATCTCTCCTCGTAGGGCAGATGTTGTAAATATTGCAAGTTCAATCACTCAAGGTACAAATGTAAAAACCTTCTTCGATGGACTTTCAAGTTCGTCATATGCAGTGTTCGATAGTGGATACAAGTATATGTACGACAAGTTCAACGATGTGTATCGTTTCGTACCACTGAATGGTGACATCGCTGGTCTTTGTGCAAACACAGACACAGTTGCAGACCCATTCTTCTCGCCTGGCGGTTTCAACAGAGGACAAATTCGTGGTGCGATTAAACTTGCGTTTAACCCAACCAAATCACAGAGAGACATTCTCTATCCTGCTAGAGTTAATCCAGTTGTTACATTCCCAGGCCAAGGAACAGTTCTATTCGGTGATAAAACTGCTCTTGCAAAACCAAGTGCGTTTGACCGAATCAATGTTCGTAGATTGTTTATCCTTCTGGAAAAAGCAATCGCAACTGCTGCTAAGTTCCAACTGTTTGAGTTCAACGATGAGTTTACTCAGGCACAGTTTAGAAACTTGGTAGAACCGTTCTTGAGAGATATCCAAGGTCGTAGAGGTATCACAGACTTCTCAGTGGTTTGTGATGGTACAAATAACACAGGTGAAGTTATTGACCGAAATGAGTTTGTTGCAGACATCTTCATCAAACCTGCTAGGTCTATTAACTTTATCCAACTCAACTTCGTTGCTGTGAGGACAGGAGTTGCATTTTCAGAGATAGGAGGATAATCACATGGCTACTATTGATGAATTTAAAGCTCAACTAACAGGTGGTGGTGCAAGAGCAAACCAATACCGTGTAACTTTTAATACGCCTGGCGCTATCGCAACTGGTTTGGATGTAAGAAGAACTTCATTCCTAATCAAGACCGCCGCTTTGCCTGGTAGAACATTGGGTGAGATTACAGTTCCATTTAGAGGTCGTACTCTTTATGTTGCTGGAGACACGGAGTTTGAAACTTGGGAAACAACAGTCATTAACGATACTGACTTTATGGTTCGTAACGCAATGGAAAGGTGGCAAAATGGTATAAACGATTTGGTTACAAATACTGGTTTGTCTAATACTGCTGATTACCAAGCAGACCTTACAGTGGAACAACTTGACCGTGATGATACTGTTCTAAAGTCTTATATCCTTCGTGGATGTTTCCCACAGGCTATCGGTAATATTGAACTGGCTTTTGAAAGTACAAACGCTATTGAAGAGTTCACAGTAACTTGGAGATACCACCACTTTGAAGCATCAGCAGTTAACTTCTAAGAAACCTACTAAATAGTAGTAGAAAATAGGAGTTATTATGGCTGAGTTATTTGGGTTCAAAATCACTCGTTCAAAGGATGAGGGAGAGTCTTTTACTCTCCCTTCATCTGATGATGGTACTATTGAAGTCGCTGGTGGTGGTTTCTATAGTCAAACACTGGACGTAGATGGTCGAGACAAAACCGAAAATGATTTAATCAGACGATATCGTGATATTGCAATTCAACCAGAATGTGATTCTGCAATTGAAGATATTGTAAGTGAAGGCATCGCTTCTAATGAATACGATGCACCTGTTGCTGTTCGATTAGATAGACTAGAGTATTCTAGTAAAGTTAAAAAACGTATACATGAAGAGTTTGATAGAGTTCTTCAATTGCTTGATTTTAATATTAAAGGACATGACATCTTTAGAAGATGGTATGTCGATGGTCGTATCTATTACCATAAGGTGATTGATAAGAAAGAACCACGAAAGGGTATCAAAGAACTACGGTATATTGACCCACGAAAAATCAAGAAGGTCAGAGAGGTCATTAAAGATAGACCTAATCCAGTTACAGGCATTGACCCTAAAAAAGAAACACTTGAATATTATCTGTATAATGAAAAGATGGCAGATAATAGTGCTACACCACAGTCTGCACTAAAGATTACAAGAGATTCCGTTGCGTACTGTCCTTCTGGATTGGTTGACCAAACCAAAGGTACAGTGTTGTCTTATTTACATAAGGCAATCAAACCTGTCAATCAGTTAAGAATGATTGAAGACGCACTGGTTATCTATCGTATCTCAAGAGCACCAGAACGTAGAATATTCTACATTGACGTTGGTAATCTTCCAAAAATTAAAGCGGAACAATATCTAAAAGATGTGATGAATCGTTATCGTAACAAGTTGGTCTATGACGCATCAACTGGTGAAATTCGTGACGATAGAAATCATATGTCAATGTTGGAAGACTTTTGGTTGCCTCGTAGAGAAGGTGGTAGAGGTACAGAAATCACAACCTTGCCTGGCGGTGCAAACCTTGGTGAGATTGATGATATCGTTTACTTCCAGAGAAAACTGTATAGGTCATTGAATGTACCTATGTCTAGAATGGAAGCAGAACAGAATTTCTCTCTTGGTCGGTCTACAGAGATTACCAGAGATGAATTGAAGTTCTCTAAATTTGTACAGAGACTTCGTAAAAAGTTCTCCGCTTTATTCCATGATATTCTTCGCACACAACTTGTTCTTACAGGTGTGATTGCAGAAGAAGAGTGGGATAAGATTAAAGAACACGTTCAGTATGATTTCTTACAGGATGGTCATTTCGCAGAATTGCGTGATAGTGAAATCTTGAGAGAAAGACTTGAAATGTTGGGAACAGTCGAACCATACGTTGGTAATTTCTTCTCAAAGGCATGGGTAAGAAAACACATCCTACATCAAACACAAGAAGAGATTGATGAGATTGAGAATGAAATTGAAAACGAGGGTGGTGGAGAAGATGATATGCAAATGTCACACAAACCCAAAGGACAAATGTTATGAGTAGAGAAATGATAGATGCACTTGCAAATGGTGATAACCTAAGTGCAGAAAATGAGTTTAAGTCTGCAATCTCACAAAAAGTGGGTGATGCACTTGAACTAAAAAGAAAAGACGTTGCTGGTACTATGATTAAGCAACACGTTCCAGAAGTAGAGGAAGATGAAGAGGTTTGATGAGGTTGTTCAATCGCTCCCAGAGAAAGATGAACATAAGAAATCAAAGGAATATAAAAAACTGTCTCCTAAGATGAAGGAGGCAGTTGATAACATATTCTCAATAATGGACTCTAAACCTTCAGATTTCCTAAATACTTTTGAGAAAACTATAAAAGACTCCGCAAAGAAGTTCAGAGTAAAAGAAAAAGACCTACTGAAGTACTTTGAGAGAGAAATGCTAGGAATGTAAAGATGATTTTAACAGGAAGCGCTACTAATGTAACATCAGCAACTACATTAAACAGAGCAACAAGAGTTAGAGTTGGTGCGACTAATGCTGGAACAGTTACCATTGCTGCCGCAACTGGAACTTTTAACGCACAATCCGCTGTCGCTGGTGCAGCAATAACAATCAGTAGTCATGGTTTTGTAACTGGTGATGAGGTTACATATTCAGATGGTGGTGGAACTGCAATCGCAGAACTTACAGATGGTGGTCAGTTTTTTGTAACAAAGGTTGATGCAAATACGATTAATCTTTCAACCACACTAAATGGAACTGCACTTACATTAACTGATGGGCCATCAGAGAACCACAGTATTACTGCAACAAGGTCATTTGCTGGTTCAGTTGTTCTAGTACAGAATCAAGTCATTATTATTGATAAGAAACCAGGCGATACTATTGCTTGTGGTGCTGCAATGAGTTGTACTGCTGTAGGTAATCAACCGTAAGGGAGAGTATGATGACAGTTAAACTTATTACAGAACAGGTACAAGACGTACAAATCCTTAAAGAAGAGGATGAGAAAACTGGTAAGAAAAATTACAAGTTAAAAGGTATTTTTCTACAGGGTGATATCAAAAACCGTAACGGTAGAGTGTATCCTGTAGAGGTATTGGAAAAAGAAGTTAAGCGATACAATAAAGAGTTTATTGAACAGAATCGTGGATATGGTGAACTTGGTCACCCAGAAGGCCCGACTGTCAATTTAGAAAGAGTGTCGCATATGGTCACATCTCTGGAAAGAGATGGTAAAAACTTCATTGGTGAGGCAAAGGTTATGTCAACACCAATGGGTAAGATTGTAGAGAATATTATGGATGATGGTGGTAAACTCGCAGTGTCCTCAAGGGGCATGGGTAGTTTGGAACAAAAAAATGGTGCAAACTACGTTAAAAACGATTTCTACTTGGCAACCGCTGCCGATATTGTTGCAGACCCATCTGCACCTCAGGCTTTCGTAGAAGGTATCATGGAAGGTAAAGAATGGGTTTGGGATAACGGTATCCTCAAAGAAGTTGAGGTTGCGGAAATTCAAGAGGATATTGAACGAGGCATTCGTTCAAGAAATGCGAATTACCAAGCATTGGCCTTCGCAAAATTTCTCAAAAAACTGTAATTGTATAAATATAGTATAATGAGATTAACATTAAGGAGAACTCCCAAATGTCAGAACTAGATAAGACAATTGAGGATTTGGAAGCAGAAGTTGCTGCGGAACTAGAAGAAGGAATGCACGATGCCCCTAAGAAAGGCGCCGTTGCACCAGAAAAAGGTTCTAAGGTTGACGGTGATGTAGAAGACCTTGGTGCTCCAGTGGTTAAGGGTGACGAGAAAAAAGGCCCAGATGCTGCTAAGAAAACCAAGAAAGATACTACTATTCCGACTGCCGTTAAAGGTGATGAAGCACCCCAAAAACTCAAAGAAGCAGAACACTCAGACGATGAGGATGAGGAAGAAGAACAGGACGAAATGGCACACGGTGATAAAGAAGACGATGAGCCTAAGATGGAAATGCCTAAGACAGGTAAAGAAGCTGAAAAAATCGTTGCTGATTATATGATGAAAGCAAGTGCTGCCGATAAAAAACTTATGGCTGGTCACTGCATGAATGCACAATACGGTGATAAGAAAGATATGCCTGAAGCACTTGACATCGAGTCCATTGACGTAACTGATGACGTAAACGCACTTGTAGAAGGTGAAGACCTTTCAGAAGAGTTTACATCAAAAGCAAAAACTGTCTTTGAAGCTGCAGTCAAATCCAAGTTGCGTTCTGAAATTGAACGTATCGAAATGGAGAAGACACAAGACTTTGCTGAAGAGACTGAAAATTTCAAATCTGAATTGACTGAAAAAGTTGATTCGTATCTTGACTATGTTGTTAAAGAGTGGATGCAAGAGAACGAACTCGCTATTGACCGTGGGTTAAAAGGTGAAATTGCAGAAGACTTTATCACAGGATTGAAAGCACTCTTTGAAGAGCATTACATTGATGTTCCAGATGAGAAGTACGACATCCTTGAGGGTCAAGCTCAAAAGATTGAAGAACTTGAGGGTAAACTCAATGAAACAATCGAAAAGATGACTACCATGAACAAAGAGAAGTCCACACTGGTTCGTGAACAGGTTATCGCAAAAGTTTCAACAGACCTCGCTGAGACTGAAAAGGAAAAGTTTGAGGGATTGGTTGAAGATGTTGAGTTCACAGATGAAGAAACCTTCACTGAAAAACTTAACACCTTGAAGGAAAGTTACTTTCCTAAAACAGTTTCTACCCAAACCATTGAGGAAGAAGTAGATACTGACAACAAAGAAGTTGACGTTAGTGGCGCTATGGCTGCATATATGTCCGCTATCCAGAAGTCGAAACCCTATGGGGCGGAAGCTTTTAACATTGTGAAAAACGAAAAATAATAAATAGTAATAATAAAACATAGGAGAGAACGAAAATGTTCAATTCAGAAAATCTACAGGAAAAGTGGCAGCCAGTACTTGAACATCCAGATTTGCCTGGAATTCAAGATAACTATAAGCGTGCGGTCACTTCTGTCATCTTGGAAAACCAAGAAAAAGCGCTTAGAGAGGACGCTGCATTCTTGTCAGAAGCAGCTCCTGCAAATAACACTGCGTCCGTATCAAACTGGGATCCAATTTTGATTTCATTGGTAAGACGGGCAATGCCTAACTTGATTGCATATGATATCTGTGCAGTTCAGCCAATGACTGGCCCAACTGGACTTATCTTCGCAATGAAGTCTAGAATTAACTCTGCTGGTGGTGACGAAGCACTCTTTGACGAAGCCGATACCGACTTCTCTGGTGCTGGTACACACGCCGGTTCAAACCCTGCTATCTTGAATGACTCCCCTGCTGGAACATTCACATCTGGTACAGGTGACACCACTGCTAACATGGAAGCACAGGGTGACTCTGCAAACAACGCTTTCGCTCAAATGGCATTCACCATTGATAAGGCGACTGTTACTGCAAAGACACGTGCTCTTAAAGCAGAATACACTATGGAACTCGCACAAGACCTTAAAGCAATTCATGGTCTTGACGCAGAAACAGAATTGTCAAACATTCTGTCTTCTGAAATCCTTGCAGAAATCAACAGAGAAGTTGTACGTTCTATCTACAAGGCTGCAAAGCCTGGCGCTCAGACAGACACTACTACTTCTGGTATCTTCGACATGGACACAGATTCAAATGGTCGTTGGTCAGTTGAGAAGTTCAAGGGTCTTATGTTCCAACTTGAGAGAGATGCTAACGTAATCGCTCAACAAACTCGTAGAGGTAAAGGTAATATCGTGATTTGTTCCTCAGACGTTGCGTCTGCGTTCCAAATGGCTGGTATCCTTGATTACACTCCTGCTCTTAACAACAACCTTCAAGTAGACGATGCTGGTAATACTTTTGCTGGTGTATTGAATGGTCGTTACAGAGTGTACATTGACCCATATTCTGCAAATGCTGCTGCAAAACAGTACTTTGTCGTGGGTTACAAAGGTACTTCACCTTACGATGCTGGTGTATTCTACTGCCCATATGTGCCGCTCCAAATGGTTCGTGCAGTTGGTGAGGATACATTCCAACCAAAGATTGGTTTCAAAACAAGATACGGTCTTGCCCAGAACCCATTCTCAACCTCTGATGCAACAGACGTTACACTTGGTTCAAATGATAACGTCTACTACAGAAGAGTACAAGTGGTCAACCTTATGTAATAATAAGAGTTGGGTCAACCAACCACTTCAAAGGGGAAACTTCGGTTTCCCCTTTTTTTATGCCAACTTCATTTTTTCGTACTGCTTGACATAAACTTTAGGATTCTTTATATTCCTTGGTAAATTTATCGGAACAGAAATCTGAGGAGATACGAATTTCGTATGACCGTTATCAGACTTTAACTTTGCATTTTTGTAAACACCTAGAGCTTTTAAAACCTTTTTCTGGTCTTTTGTCGCTTTTAACATTATGTAATCCTCTCACTTGTTACATTACTAACTCTACATTACTTCTTTTATGAAAATAATAATGTCGCAGTAAAGTCTGGTTTTGTCTATAGGTGACCCATAACTCCACATTACTCCTTTTATGGAAGTAATAATGTCGCAGCAGGTTCTGGCATAAGTGGAACAGGTTAATTTCCCACATAGAGGGAACAACTGGTCTGGCATAAGAGGAACAAATTAAATCGTTATAAATAAGAGTATGGTACAGATAAACGCACTTTCACGACAACCCACAGAACTAGACTACGCAGACCCAACTAAGTTTAAGTTCAGTATTAACAAACTTCCCAAGGTAGAGTTTTTTACTACCTCATGCAATTTGCCTGGCATAAATCTAGGTGAGGCAATATTCCCAACACCACTTAAACAGATTGCTGTTATGGGTGATGACCTTACATTTGACAATCTTGAAATTGGTTTTGTAGTAGATGCAAAGTTAGAAAATTATATTGAATTGCATAACTGGTTGCTTGGATTGGGTTTCCCTAAATCAAGAAATCAATTTTCATCATTTAAAGATGCGAATACAGATGCATTTCCTACACAGGCAGGAAACACTGGTACTGCGACATCGCCCGGCACACCATCTGGTGTACAATCTATGTTTGGTGATGCAACACTTACTATTATGTCTGCAAAGAATAATCCTGTTGTTGAGGTGAGATTTCAAGATGTATATCCTGTTTCAATCGGCGCTCTTGCGTTTGACCAACAGGAAGGTGATATAACTTACTTGACATCGACTGCGACATTCCAGTACAAATTGTATGAGATATTTACATTATAAATAGTTTAAGGATGTGGTTCAATACCCTTGAACACCCACCTAAGACCCTCAAGGTCAATATATCTAACGCAAGGAAGATATGTAATCACATCCCGCTTTGATTTGAAGGATATAGTATGGATTTGACAGAACTACAAGAAATGTCCGCTAAGGACTTAAAAATTGATGACCAACAACTGGACATCGAATCTCTTAAAACGCCTGAACTCTACGGCAAATACCTCAAAATATTTACACGTTGGAACTTGTTACTAAAACAAGTAGAATCCAAACACCGCATTCTGTATAGACAGAAATGGGAATACTATGGTGGTAAAGCAGACCCAGAGGTTTACAAAGAAAAACCCCTTGATTTAAAAATACTAAAACAAGATGTACCAATTTATCTTGAAGGTGATGAAGAGTTAATTGAATCTCAACACACAGTAGAATACCATAAAGCAATGTGTGACCATGCAGAGAAGATGTGCAAAATGTTGAATAATCGTGGTTTTCAAATCAAGAATGCAATTGATTGGAAGAGGTTTATGGAAGGTTCGATATGAGATATGGTAACGCATTTATTTGGTCAGATATTGACCAGAAAAAACTTGCAAATGCTATCGCAACAGTTAACCATAATGAAATGGAAGATTCAGTTATAGAGTATGCAAGTAAGTATAGTCAGAGAAAGTCAAAAAACTTTTGGATTAATAACCCACAAGTTCTACAAGATTTCATGACAATTGCAAGACGAGTCAACAAAGAGGCTGGTTGGAACTATGATATTAATGCAATTGAACCACTACAATATACAGAGTATAGTTCAGAGGTTCAAGGACATTATGATTGGCACGCCGACCAACACCCAAAACCATATGATGATGGTAGAGTCAGAAAGATTAGTTTTTCAATTTTGTTAAACGATGAGTATACTGGTGGTGGGTTTGAGATTGAAATTGGAAATCCTAATCAAGAAATTCGCACAAGAACTATTGTTGCTGGTAAATCAAAAAAACAATTAGATGAAACTACCATGCAACTTCCTGTTGGTAGTGGTTTGTTTTTTCAATCTAGTTATTTTCATAGAGTACTTCCTGTGGAAACTGGATTGCGAAAAAGTTTAGTTGGGTGGGTGCTAGGCCCTAAGTTTAAATGATTATATCAAAGAAGAATGAAGTATACCTAATCGTAGAAACAGACAAAGGGGTTGCAAGAGAACTTTCAGATTTTTTTACGTTTGAAGTGCCAGGGGCAAAGTTTATGCCTCAGTACCGAAACCGTATGTGGGATGGAAAGATACGATTATACTCATTGCAAACTGGTGAAATATATTTTGGTCTTTTACCCTATATTGAAGAGTTTGCAAAGCGTAATGAGATTGATATTGAATATAAAGAAGGAGTAAAAGATGAACAACCCATACAAGGAATGGATGGATTTGTTGGAAGAGTGTCACCTCAGTCCAAGGGAAAGACTTTGGAGATTCGTGATTACCAGATGGACGCATTTACTCATGCAGTCAGAACAAATCGTAGTTTGCTTCTTAGTCCTACTGCTAGCGGTAAGTCACTAATAATATATCTTCTTGCAGTTTGGTATGCAATGAAGACAGAGAAGAATGTTCTTATCCTTGTTCCCACAACATCTTTGGTAGAACAGATGTATACTGATTTTGTAGATTATGGTTTTAAAGAATCTATGATGCAAAAAATATATCAAGGATACTCAAAGAATATTACAAAACCAGTGACGATATCCACATGGCAGTCTATCTATAAGATGCCTAAAAAATGGTTTGAACAATTTGGTTGTGTATTGGGAGATGAAGTTCATATCTTTAAATCAAAATCACTTACAGGTATCATGAATAAAATGGTCAATTGTAAGTACCGTCATGGGTTCACAGGTACGCTTGACGGTACGCAAACACACAGGTTGGTACTAGAGGGTCTATTTGGTTCAGTAAATAAAGTAACAACATCAAAAGAGTTAATGGACTCTGGTACGCTTGCAAAACTCAAAGTACAATGTCTGGTTCTAAAATATCCAGATGCAGACTGCAAGTTTATGAAAGACCAATCGTATCAAGATGAGGTTGACTTAATTGTTCGTGATACAAGAAGAAATAAATTCATTATAGGCTTGACAAGAGCACTAAAAGGTAATACATTAGTACTATTCCAGTTTGTCGAAAAACACGGTAATAATCTGCACTTGATGATGACTGCAAACGCCAGACTGAATAAACAATATGACAGAAAAATATTCTATGTGCATGGAGGCACAGATACAGAAACAAGGGAGAATATTCGTGAGATTACAGAAAATGAAAAAGACGCAATCATTATTGCATCCTATGGCACTTTTTCTACTGGCATTAACATTCGCAATTTGCACAATGTGGTCTTTAGCAGCCCAAGCAAATCACGCATTAGAGTGTTACAATCCATTGGTAGGGGATTGCGACAAGGTACAGATAAATCTACCGCCACTCTTTATGATTTAGCAGATGATTTTACCTATAAGGGAAAACAGAATTTCACATTAAGACATTTCATGGAACGAATAAATATATACAACGAGGAAGAGTTTGACTATGATATCAAACAAATTTCTATAGGTAAGGAAGACCATGACACAAGAAACTAAAATTTTAAAACTATCAAATGGTGATGAGATTATAACAGTCATTAGTCATGCTGATAAATCAAGGCCATATATTGAAGTGAAGAATCCACTACAAGTTAACCTATATCCAAAGGCAACTAATAGTGGTTATATAGAAAGTATGGCGTTGGGTCGTTGGTTAACTGTAAGTGAAACTCAAGTTGCGAACTTAAATAAAAGTAGTATTGTTGCTATATCAGATGCATCTATCGGACTTACACGATTTTACGAACATTGTGTACGCAAGATGAAACTTGCTGAAGAGGGTGGTAGAGATTGGGAAGAACCAACGGATGAAGACATAGCCCGACTAGAAGAAGAAGAGAATGAGAACATCATTCCATTCCCAAGACCAGATACAGATACGATTCATTAATGTATTCTCAAACCCAGCATAGTAATATTACTCTCTTGTCAAGTAGAAGTCAAGACATTTTTGAAATTTAATTACTCCTTGACATTTGCAGTGTCAATTGGTATAGTGTATCTAATTTATGGGAAAGACTCATGGCAGACAAAAAGAAAAAACCACATTATGTAAATAATAAAGAATTTCTACAAGCGATGGTAGAGTGGAAAGCAAAATGTCGAGAGGCAGAAAAAGCAGGAAAACCACAACCACCCATCACCAACTATATCGGTGAATGCTTTCTAAAGATTGCAAACCACCTATCCTACAGACCTAATTTTATCAACTACACATATAGAGATGAAATGATTAGTGATGGGATAGAAAACTGCTTGCAATATGTACACAACTTTAATCCAGACAAATCAAACAACCCATTCGCATATTTTACACAGATTATATACTATGCGTTTCTTAGACGTATTCAAAAAGAAAAGAAACAAGCACACGTTAAAAATAAACTGATTGAGAATATGACTGTAGATGAAAGTTTGATTGATGGTGGAGATGAAAACTTTGATAATCCATTCGTAGATTATCTTCAGAAGAACTTCCTACCAGATGAGGATGTTTACAAACCCAAAAAGAAAAAAGATAAACCTAAAGGATTAGAATTATTTTATAATGAAGATAGCACTGATAACTGATACTCACTTTGGTGCTCGAAATGATAGTCTAGCGTTCAATGACCACTTCTATAAGTTTTGGGAAGAAACTTTCTTTCCCTACTTAGATGAAACAGGTATTGACACGATTATTCATTTGGGCGATGTTATGGATAGACGTAAGTTTATTTCATACAAAATTGCAAAAGATTTTCGTGAACGATTTATCAAACCAATCGTAGACAGAAAAATTGATATGCATATGATTGTAGGTAATCACGATACCTATTACAGAAACACCAATGAGGTTAATTCACTCTTTGAATTACTTGGTGGGCCTGGCGATGAGAAATACCCCAATATTAAATGTTATGACCACCCATGCACTGAAGAGTTCGATGGAGTTGGTATTCATCTGTTACCTTGGATTAACGAGAGTAACTATGAATCTGTGATGCGTGGTATTCAGATGACATACGCAGATATCTGTATGGGTCACCTTGAGGTCAACGGATTTGAGATGCACGCTGGTCACTTCTGTGAAGCAGGATATCCGAAAGAAATGTTTAGAAAGTTTGACACAGTATTCTCTGGTCACTTTCACAAGAAGTCAGATGATGGACATATCTATTATCTTGGCAACACCTATCAGATAACTTGGAGTGACCATAACGAAACAAAAGGGTTTCATATTTTTGATACCGCTACTAGAGAACTTGAGTATATTCAAAATCCACATAGAATATTCGATAAGATTTACTATGATGATTCGCAAACAGATTATACAAAGGTTGATGTGAAACAGTATGAAGACAAGTTTGTAAAGTTGGTTGTGGTCAACAAAAAAGACTTGTATGGATTTGACCAGTTTCTTGACAGATTGCTTGCGGTCAAAACACATGAGGTGAAGATTGTAGAAGACTTTTCAGAGTTGAATGCAGAGAATGTTTCTGATGAGATTATAGAAAACGCACAGGATACAACTACGTTACTGGAACGATACATAGATGAACTGGATGTTGATATAGATAAGAATAGATTGAAAAGTACTATGCGTACTTTGTATCTTGAAGCAAGTGATTTGGAGATATAGTTGATTATTTTTAAGTATGTACGGTGGAAAAACTTTCTTTCCACAGGGAATACGTTTACTGAAATTCAGTTAGACAGAAACCCATCAACACTAATTATAGGAGAGAACGGTGCTGGGAAAAGTACTATTTTGGATGCTTTGTGCTTTGGGTTATTTGGGAAACCGTTTAGACAGATAAGTAAAAACCAACTCATTAATACAGTCAACAGTCAAGGTACGGTTGTTGAGATAGAATTTGAAACACAGAATAAAAATGTTAAGGTGGTTCGTGGTATCAAACCAAATACGTTTGAGATTTGGGTAGATGGTAATATGATAAATCAAAGTGCAAACGCAAAGGATTATCAGAAGCATCTAGAACAACAAATCTTGAAGTTAAACTATCGTTCATTTACACAAGTCGTGATTTTGGGGTCATCGACATTTATTCCTTTTATGCAGTTGAAGTCACAGGCTAGAAGAGAAGTTGTAGAAGACATCCTTGACATTAAGATATTCTCACTGATGAACTTGATTTTGAAAGGTAAGGTGAAATCTCTAAATGCAGATATCAGTGAGAACCAATACCAAGTAGAACTAAACAGAGAAAAGGTAGAGTTACAGGAGAACTACATTGAGGATATTGAACGGAATAAGGACACTCTTCTATCTCAAAAGACAACTCTTAGGGATGGTAATGAAGAGGAAGTGTTCTCTCGTAAGGAAGAGGCGAACACAATTACGGAAGAGAACCAGACCCTTTTAGATGCAATGTCTGGTGAGGATGCCGCAGTAGAAAAACGTGACAAACTCAAAGACATTCAGTTTACACTCAAAGATAAACACAATCGTCACGAACAGATGATTGACTTCTTAGAGAAGAACGATGTGTGTCCTACTTGTGAACAGGACATTGATGAGGCATTCAAAACAAAGGCAATCTCACAAAGAAATGAACAGGTCAAGGAATTATCTGAAGGTCTTATTCAGATGAAAAAGGAGATGGATAAGGCAACCAACAAACTCAAAGAGTACAAAGATATCGCAAAGGTACTCAACGATAATAACATCAAACTTGCAAAGTTGAATAGTGGTATTACTGAACTAGAAAAGTTTAATGCAACCATAGCAGAAGAAATACGTCAACTTGAAAGTGGAGATGTTACGAAAACAGACTATGAAAAACTTGACAATCTCAAAAAATTGTGTTATAGTTTAGAGTCAACCAAATCAAAATTGAAAGAGGATATGGTATACTTTGATGTGGCAAGAAACTTGTTACAGGATACTGGTATCAAAACCAAGATTATCAAACAGTATTTGCCTATCATGAATAAATTGATTAACGGTTATCTATCATCTATGGATTTCTTTGTCAACTTTAATATTGATGAAAACTTCAACGAGACAATTAAATCTAGATTTAGAGATGTGTTTTCATATGCAAACTTTTCGGAAGGTGAGAAGATGCGTATTGACCTTGCACTGTTGTTTACATGGAGAGCGGTTGCAAAGATGAAAAACTCAACGAATACTAATCTGCTGATACTGGATGAAATTTTTGATAGTTCGTTGGATGCAACAGGAACAGATGATTTCCTAAAGATTCTAAACACGTTTGAAAAAGAGAATGTGTTTATTATATCACACAAACAGGATATGTTGATTGACAAGTTCAGAAGTGTGATTAAATTTGAGAAGGTGAAAAACTTTAGTAAGGTGGCATAGTATGAAATTATATAATCAAAGTGAACGGTTTTATGAATTACTGGAAGAGATGAAAAAAACGCACAACGCAAAACGTCATGACTACGCTAACACAAAAGATGTGTTTGCAAACTTTAGAACTTGCGAGTTGGCAGGTATTCCAGCATGGAAAGGTTGTTGTGTTCGTATCGGTGACAAGTTTAGTCGCATCATGGGATTTGCAAAGAAAGAGAAGTTAGAAGTCAAAGATGAGAGTATCAAAGATACTTTAATTGATATGGCAAACTATGCTTTGATTGCACTTATTTTATATGAGGAAAGTGAAC
>VTLG01016572.1_pt1 | contig 24499 bp, 32 predicted proteins | sample 4694571 | NCBI WGS metagenome assembly VTLG01 (sample SAMN12604809, study PRJNA352737) | marine metagenome | biome: ENVO:00000447; feature: ENVO:00000209|ENVO:00000569|ENVO:01000036; material: ENVO:00002151; isolation source: viral sequences binned using virsorter ...
TAAGTTATTTTAATACAAAAGATATAACAAATGAACACTTTGAACTTAAAACAGGTTTAAACTTTACAATATTCTAATGGTGCAAATAGGACAAATATTGGTTCAAAAGGGATATATTTCGCAGCAACAATTAGATGCTGCTTTATCTCAACAGGGTGATGGTCAGATAGGTCAATTACTTATCGCTTGGGGTTGGATTAAAAAAGAGCAACTTGATGACGCTTTACAAACACAAGCTCCTCCTCCTCCACCAGCCCCACCTCCCCCTGTGTATGCTCCACCTCCTGTTGCTCCACCTCCAGTAGCTCCTCCATCTGCACCAGATTTAACGATGGATACAATCCAAACAAGTAAGTTTAAAATAGATATGAAAACACTTATTTGGATTGGCTCACTTTTATTTACAGGTGTAAGTACATATTTTGGCTTTACTATGGAACTTAATTCAAGATTCGATGCTTTAGAAGATGTAGATAGTTCGGCTATGATAGAGTTAGAAAGGAAGTTCACAGAACTAGAAAATAAGTTTACACCGATAGGAGAAGGGGTGTATTCTGCCGACCCTAGCTCTACCTGGCCGCCATCAAGAACAGAATACACAATGAAAGATCAAATGAGTAGAAATTTATTAGTTCAAGTACAAAAAGATATTGAAGAAATAAAAAAAGATATTGAAAAGTTGGAGAATAAATGATATGAATAGGATGCACATTACACAGAAAGCACTTAAAGTCTTTAGAATCACTCTCCTATCCATATTATTTGCTTTGATATTTGCTTCAGATGTCGTAGAGATTAAAGGATTAAATGAAAAGAATTTTAATGTTGCCAAGCGTAGTGGTATAACGCTTGTTGAGTTTTGGGCTAATTGGAATGTAGCAAACAAAATAACACTACTTGACAGCATTACAATAGAAGATTCTAAGATATACAGGGTGCTAATTGATACCAATATGGTGTTAGCAGCCGAACAGAAAATCGTAGTAGTTCCAACTATTATATTTTATGACGATGGGAAGGAGTTTAAACGCTTACAGGCAGACCTTACTTTTAAGATGAAAGTAACAAAGAAAGATTTGCAGAATGTAGTGGATGAGCTTCTTATGTCAAAGTTTTGAGTAGGCACGCTTCTTTTTGTCAATTAAAGTAGTCCGCAATTACTTTATGCTGTCTGCTCAAATAATTAGCCTGTCAATAAACAGGGAAGGTTACGCTTCACCTCAAGAAAGCTACAAGGGTAATTGCTTTTTGAGCAATTCCGTCGGATAGGGGTAGTCGCTTCGAGGTTGCTACCCCAAAAATTTAGGAGAAAGAATGAAAGTAAGTGAATGTTGTGGAGCAATATTAACAAATTACGATAGGAACTGGGATGATGGTATTTGCATAGAGTGTAAAGAACATAGCCCAGCACAAACAGAAGAGCTTATTGATTAGCTTCACTATACCAGGAAAACCAAAGGCATTAAAACGCCACAGAAGCACAACAGGTGGGCGGATGTATGATCCATCCTTTAAAGATAAGAAAGAAATGTGGCTACAAATAGCCAAATATCGCCCAAAATTGCCCATAGCAGGCGATGTTTATATGAAAGTGATATTTTATATGCCTAGACCAAAACATCACTTTAGAACGGGAAAGTATGCACATCTTCTAAAAGATGATATTCCAGAAAGACATAGCATACGCCCCGATTTAGATAATTTGGTTAAAATGATAGCGGATGTAGTTCAACCACAGATGATATGTGATGATAGTCAAATTTGCATATTGCAAGCAGAGAAAATATATGGAAGCCCAAGAACAGAAGTATTCATCGAAGAAATATCTTGAGTATATTCGCAAGCAACCGTGCCTTGTGTGTGGATTGCAACCGTGTGATCCAGATCACTTAGAAGCTCGTGGTATGGGTGGTGCTGGTACACCGAAAAAAGATTACTCTTGTGTTCCACTATGTAGAATACATCATTCTGAAAGACATCAGCTTGGAAATAAAAGATTTGAAGATAAGTATGTAATAGATTTATGGTATGATGCGTTTAATTTACTAAGGAGATATTTTGTTCCAAGATGACCTCATTGTAGGAGAAAGCCTTGAAAGACATATCTTAAAAAAGATTCAAAGGCGATACCCTAATGCAAAAAAGATTGAAGGATATTTTAAAGGATATGATTTATATGTACCCGAAATAGGTGTTCGCATAGAAGTTAAACAAGACAAGAAATCTCAGCATACAGGAAATTATCTAATTGAGGTTGAATATGGTGGGAAGCCCTCTGCACTTGCAACCACAGAAGCAGACTATTGGGTTATATATGATGGAGAATGTGAAATTTGGACAACGCCTTATCGTATTAAAGAGGCTGTAAAAGGATTACCATTACGAGAATTTACGGGAAAAGGCGACAATAAACCCAAAAAAGCCTATCTATGTCCAATAGAAAAGATAAAAAATAATGCGGAGTTTGTATATGAGATTCACAGCTAAAATAGAAGAAGGTAAAATAAAGTGGCACGATAGTAAGGGATTGGCTCGATATTTATACGAGATGGATGGGGAAGTCTATATTGATATAAAACCATCAGATGTGCGAAATACAGCCCAGAACAACTATTATTGGGCTATGCTGACAGACTTTGGAAAACAATGTGGATATCATTCTGAGGAAATGCACGAAGTATGTAAGACAAAATTCAAAATAAAGTCCACGAAGGAACTGAATAAGGATGAGTTTACGGAATATTTAGACAGGATACATCAATTCGCAGCCGAATCTGGCTTCCCAATCAAAGACCCAAGAACTACCAGACTTCCCTGATTTTTAGCTTTATATTATATACACCATTTGCTACTTGAGTAAATTTTATGTTCTTCATATCAAACTTGCAAATTGCAAACTCATTAACACTATTATCAGGCTGAAAAATGAAGGGATAAGCCGATCCGACTTTATTCCATACCTGGCTAAAAAAGTCGCTAGAATCTAATAGTGTTTCTTCTTCAGTTAATAATAAATCATCACTATCTAAAGCCTCATTAGAATATCTATTTAAAGCATTATATTTAGGAAATGTATTTGTTTTATCAAGATAGCTGAAATTTAAATCCCAAGCTCTACGAGAACTATGTGCTAATTTTTGATTTGTAGTTGGAGTGTCTGGATTACTTAACTCCCAAGCTGCTAAATCCCCCCACATTGGAGGTCGCCACATCGTATTGGAAAGTGATGCACCACCTTTTGTTTCTATTGTTTTAGTGCCTGTTTCATAGGTTAGTGATAATTTTAAATCAGGGGAATGTGGAAAATTATATACTGTTCCAATACTTGCACATCCTATTTTAAATCTATTTGTATATTCTAACCGAAAATTTGCTGCGGTAGTATTTTTAAATGTACTTGCATCTATATTAAAAACAAGCATACTAAATCCTGCATAATCTGTAGCTTTTAAATGACTACCAGTATTTCCATAATTAATATTATCAACAATTTCTTCACTTTGTATATGGTCGTGCAAGTTTTCAGCAGTCGCACCTGTGCCATCTGATTTAAATCGAAATGATAATCTATGTCCCAATGTAGCTCCGTCAGTTACATTATGCCCTAAATATGCAATATATCCTATTTTACCTAAATCTACACCAGAATCTGGAAGTCCGTCATAATCAAAATAAAAATTAGTTTTTGTGCCACCACCATTTCCCCATTCAGTAACATTCGCTGGATTTAATGTAAACACATCCTCTACACTACCATCATCATTTGTTCTTGGATAGCCAATACCCAAAGACCTTAACCATAAAAATGAATCTACAAATATTCTCGGAGTTCCTACTGCATTATAAGCCATACCTTAAATCCTTTCATCAATATTTACTTATTGACCTTGTATTAATTGTTTGTTTTCTCCTTTTATTTGAAGATATTTTCTTTTCTTTTTTTAATAATTGCTGTGGAACATGGCTTGGGTTCTTAGTAGGTAATAATTCATCTCCTTGAGAAAAGAATAGATTTTTTGATAATTTAGTATGTTCTTTCCCTGTCATACATCCACCATCTTCTTTATGTATATGATAATAACCACTATATCTTTTTCCATCTTCATATAATACAGGAGCATTTAAATCATCAGTATGCAAATTTGTAATTATTTTTGTTTTTACAGAACTTTTTCCTTGTTTCTTTCCATAAATATGCCCTTTGTTTAATTCTTCAGATTTTAAAGTAATATCTTCAGCTTTTGATGTCATTAGTTCCGCCATATCCATATCTTTTTTTATAATCTTAGGAACTTCCTCAGCATTAGCATTTGCAATAATTGCTGATTTTATTTTAAACACACCATTATAAGAAAATAGGTTACTTAAACTCATCGTAGGATTTACAGGAAATATTAATATTTGCCTATCATTGAAAACAATTTCATATCCCGATGGGGTTTTATCATCTATTTCTACTGCCCCAGAATAAAATATTTGGATTCCCCTTATATCTTCAGCACCAGCAACATAACATTCTCCATTTCCATAATGTAGCTTAACCATAAATAATTTGCTCTCCTGTGCAAGTCTGCCCTAATACACAATTTACTAATGTTACAACATCTAATATATTAAAACTTGAATCCCCGTTCATATCGCCTTGCGGAAATTCAGGATCACAGTCTTGCCCTAAAACACAATTTGTCAATGCAACTACATCTAATATATTAAAACTTAAATCGTTATTCATATCACCATAAAGAATATCAGTACTTTCAAAATTGAAAGCCACCCCAGTATTTCCATTAATTCCTCCAACCTCTTTATATATTTCCGTAATTCCTAAAGTTTTATCTTTACATATAATTGGAGATATATGAAGTTCATAATATCCATCATTAGTAATTTTATCTCGCATCATAGCAGTATCATATTCAATATCTTTTTGTATAGGAGATGAAGAACCACCATCGCCCACATCTCCGCCTGTAAATTCAATACTATGTTCCGCTAAATCATGCTGTTCTGTAGGGCTATTTATCCAACCATAGGTATTAAAAGACAATTCCATAGCATTGCCATTTGAAAAATGTGTTGGATTATCTTCTAATTCTGACACATTAAAATGAAATTCAATTCTTAATTCTATAGTATCATTATTATAAATTTGATTATATAATGCTGATGAAACCACTACAGGTATATCAAGAATATTTAAATTATTATCAGGAACATCAACTATTCCCAATGTTTTAAGATGGATAAACTCATTTCCATTGTTATAATATATTTTTATAAATAAGATTTTATGAAACTGAACTGTACTTGTATTTGTCTCATTTTCAAAAATGCAATTTGATGCTATATGCACATAAGGATTAGGATATTCGGCTGTATTGTTTCCTTGAACTTCGGTATATTCTTTAATTACATCTAAGATATGATTTCCATTTTCATCTTCTTGGAAACCACCATCAACCCCTAAATACTTTTTATCATAATTAAATATATAATTATGACTAATATTTGAATCTATAGGTATATTTACCCAATTTGATGGCACATATTCATAAGTCGGATCATCAGTAGGGTTTATCAAATAATAATATTCTATATAACCACCGTTTATAATATAATCTGTAAAAAATATAGGAGGAGCTGCATTTGTATTTGCAAGGGGATTATAATTTAATGAAAGTGGGTGCGTAGAACCCAAGAGTACATTTGTTGATGGAATAAATGTATCTTGCATATTTACAAGCTGTACAACTTCTATATCTACATATTCCAAAGTTTTATTAGTGCTTATGCAAATAAATGATGGAAGGATTTGTTGTCCGTTTATATATGAACCCCTATACCCTATATTATCTTCATTTAAAAAGCTAGATTCAGGGCTATAATCAATTCCAAAAGGCTTTACATCGCCCAATATACCACTAAATTCTAAAATATCTCCAACTTCTACAGATAAATATTGCAATGGTAATTTACATTTAATTTTTAAATGGGAGTTGCAATTCCATTTAAGCATCCATGTAACATATTGCAATGCAGCAGTTGGTGTCCTTATGTATTTAGACCTTTCATCTTCAATTACAAGAGTTGAATCTGCATGACTTGTATCTAATCCATAAAACATTGTATCATAATCAGGCAAAAATGATGTATCAATAATTTCATTTGATAAATATTCTTCCCTGCCATAGTCATAATTATATTTGAAATCTATTTTTGAATATATCCGTTCTGAATCTGTTTTTTTATATGTAAAATTTATGACATCTTGTTTTTGAATTGTATGGTCAACAACTAACTCCCCTTCGTGTACTTTATACCCATAACTAGGTATAACATCAAATTTAAAATTACCCATATTGTTAAATCTGGGTATATAAGGTGAAACCGATGCCAATCCTTCTAAAAGTTTTTTTGAATCAATGCTTTCATGCACAGTAAAAGCACATTGCACATCATAAGAGGTATCTGTATTTGTTTGAATAGTAGAACTATCTACATTAAGTTCGTTTTCTAAAATATGTGCTATTACCTCTGATGCTGTTGGAAATTGCAATCTTCCCTGAACCTCAGCTAAAAACTTTGCCTTCGTCCAATCATCTATTAGCATATAATGGTCTATATCAACATCTTGTAATTCCCCATGAATAGCCCCTTGCCCCGAGTTAAGCTGTGGCAAAGCCCAAAAATGAACTAGACTTGGATATGTTATTTCTTGTGGCACATCACCTGGAACTCCCCAAGCATTATCTTCTTTAATTTCTATTTCAAAACTCCTATAATCATCTGCAACCCCAGTACCATATCCTCCCCCTTCTCCCTCTAAATTGGCAAATTCTCCGCCAGACCATATATAAAAATACATATGTAGATAATTTTCTTCATAATCACCATTATCCCACCGCCATCTAAATCCTGGAATATTTAATAGTGCATAATGTTCATCATAATTATCTGATGATATGGGATTAAATAATAAAGAAAATCCTGGCGCACCTCTCTCCTTTGATTCATCATGTCCTGGATTGCCTTCTGTATTATCAGCCTCACCCCACCATATATCATCGGGAGAGCGTAAAAAGTCAAACCCGTTTACAGCATCACTATTATTCTGTATTAAGCGAGTTCCTCCACCCCAAGTGTTAGGATTCCCTGTACTTTCCCTAACATAAGTCCCCGATATTCTTTTTCCAAAACTTCCCTCATCTAAATCTGTAACCTCAGAATTTGTTGAATAATAATATTGCCAATCAGCATCAGGTCTCCTAGCTCTCCATACAATAATATTATTTGATGGATATAATTTTTCATAGCCTACTATTTTATTATGAACAATAGGTGATGATGAATTGCTAGATTCTAGTTCTATTATATTTGAGGCATTACTATTTATATTATATTGAGTTGCCTCTGAATATGCAAACACAGAAGTAATATTTTGTGTTATACGAACATAATTATTTTTAAATATATATAACGGATCACTACCATGTATTTCTGTATTTGAATCATCTGCATCAGCATATAATGCAACATTGTTTGTCGATACCATCATATTATCCTCATCAAATAATGTAGCACCGATAACACAGGGGCTTTTAAAGTTTGAACCATAAACCATAGGATAAGGGCTATTTCTATAATCTGCTAATATAGTATCATCAGCTGGTAATCGTTTTGATGGGAGGGGCTTGTGTAATTTTGGCTGACTATAATCTTCAATAGATAGTTTTACCGTTTCATCATCATGCTCATATTTCCGAATAATGCCATAGTAAACTTCAAAAGCCCAATTTGCAGTATCATCATAGTTTAAATCAGCTCTATCTACATATCTTACCGCATCTACGCTTGGGCTAACCCAAAACATTCTAATTTCTTTATTTATTAAAGAATCTGTGCCAACAAATTCTGTAAATCTCTCCTCCCCATATTTAGCATTAGAAATGCTAATTGATAAAGATGAAATCTTATAATTACGCTTCTCAATATCAATAGATTCTTTAAGTGATGGGACATTTAATAAAATTGGTTTAAATACTCTTGGATTATATACAGACGAGGGAAGTGTGAAATGTGTTGTAGATAACATTATTTCATTAGCATTATTAAAATCGTTAGGAAAAGTACCTATAATAACTATTGGAAATAAATTAGTATTTTTCCCTTGTATGTCCTTACTGAACCCTGTTGGAATATTAAGCATGAATACCCCACTTACCAATAGGGCATTGTTGTCCTGTAAATAGCGTTTTAAGGTGTAATAAGCATTTACACTTACTACATATAGGTTTTTTAATAAACTCGCAGGAATAGCATAAATTTAAGCGTTCTTTGCGTATTCTAGGACTAACTAATGCCAAAATCTGTTCCTCTTCTTGCTGCATCTCTTATTGCTTCTGCAAGTTCTTCTTCTACAAAGTCTTGCGTAAGGACATTTCCTGTAACAGAAACATTTATCATACCACCACCGCCACCTTCATTCATTCTGTTTAAATTTTCTATTCCTATTGCTTCTACTGCATCCCTTCTCATTACAAATTCGCCTTGCTCTGCATTTATCATTGTTCCACCCTGTGAATGTCTACGACCACCAATTATACCCCCTTGTTCCATTTTGTCTGCTGCGGAAACAATTTGATGAGCTTGTCCTATTCCCTGAGCAATAGCAGCAGCATAAGCTATTTGGGGGAAAGGTGGTGGAGCAATTTTAGAAACCTGTGCAAATTGTGATTGTGCTGCCGAGTAGGCATCAACAAGGGCTGCAACTGCTTGTAAGTGGGCAACTGCCCGATAGTTCTTTTCATTCATTCCAAGTAAAGCAGCTCCTCCCTTCAATGCCTGCGAGGTTGTTTTAAGTTTGGTTTGTGCTAATTCTAACTCTGCCTTTTTCTCTAACTTTAATCTTTTTATACTAATATTGCTTAATTCTGTAGTTAATGCTATTTCATTTCCCAGCCCCTCTGCAAGGAGTTCTTGTATTTGCAATTCTCTTGTTTTTAGTGCGTGTAATTGTACATCAACATCAAGCATCCCCAACCTCAGATTAAAAAGCATAGAAGCAGCGGCTGTCATTTTATTTTCTTCCTCTGTCAGAGCGAGCAGTAGTTTTCTATTTTGCTCTAATAATTCATTTTGTTCCTCTACTGATCCATTAAATTCATCTGTAACATCCTTGCCTCCTTCAAATGCTCCAAAATAATCCATCGCTGCAAATGAGGCAACCCCAATCATGGTAGCTAATGCTCCCCACCCAGTTTTTGCTTGTGCAATATTAAATGCTGTTAATGCTTTTGCCGCCTTTGATAAATTCCCAGATAATATAAAAGCTGCCGCTCCTGCTATTCCGAGAGCTGTTGCAAATCTTTGTATTTCATCAGCATCTATAGAATCCGCAATAGTAATTAATATTTCAGCAGCCATTTCCATTACAGGTATAAATGCTGTTCCCACTTCAACCGATAAGTTTGCCATAGAAGCATTGTAGTTATCAAAAATCATTTGAGTATTTCTAACTTCTGGATTTAATTTAGATGCCTTATCCCTTGCTGCCTCCATTGTAGCGTTTAAAAATGCTTGTTTTTTTTGAGAATCCGATAATTGTTCCGTAGTTATACCAAGATTATCTGCGTAAGCCTGATTAGCTTTATCAACTTTAGTAATTATACCAATATTGTCCAACATTAGACGAGATTGTCGCCCGATACCTGTAATTAAAGATTCAACGGACATTTTTGTGTCTTTTCCAAGAGCGTTACCAAGTCGTTGAGCTATATCAAACATCTCTGCCATTTCATCAGAATTTCTAGAAACCCCAAGTATCATAGCATTATTTGCTTGTTGGAATAAATCAAACTGGCTCATTGTTCCGTTTGTAGCCTTCCTCAATTTTTCCATTGCATCAGTAGCATTTAATGTGCCACCAGAAAGAGATATAAATGCTCTTTCCATAGACTGTACTTTTGCGGCTTCTTTGGCAAATCGTATAATCTGCCGAATACCCATAGCCATTGCAAAATTAACTAAAAGCAATTTTGAACGAAGGGTAGCTAAAGAGTTATTAAGTAAACGATTATTTTTTACCCATTTTCCACCCTCTTTACCATATCTTCGAACTTCATTTTTTAAATCACGAGTGGCATTATCAAGTTCTCTTATCGCATTGACAAGAGCCTTATTCCCCTTTGCTTCAAACTTAATTATTATTTTTTCTTGTGCCATCTATCTGATCCTTTTGTTTTTTAGCGAGTGCATTTTTAATAATAAAGGCTCTATCCACCCATTTAGCAGGTTGTTCACCGTAAGTACCTGGATAGGGTGATATGCTGAACTGCTCGCTGTAAATGTATCTTTCAATATCTTTTTGTATGCTTTTATCATGTACTATATTCTTGCAACAAAAAAAAGGCAGTTGAGCATTGACGGACTTAGCGATATCAAACTCTTTGCCTTTTTCATTAAATTCTTTTGCCTCTTCTATTAGTAAATCAATTATTTCCCATACATCTTCATCACTTCTAAATGTGCGTACCTCGTATTTACCGTCTATGCGAATTGGCAGTTGTGCCTCATACGGAAATGTATGATACTGACAACCTCCACACCATTCCGCATGGATGTTTATTTCGAGCTGGAGGCGTTCCCTTCCCCCGTTAGCAGTTTCTCCTGCATCTTGAGGAAGATTTCCGTTCTTTCTTCAAAAGACAAACCGAGAATAAATTCATCTGATGCCTGTCCGTTTAAACCGTGTCTAAGCCATTTGGTAATAGTAGAGTGCATCATTTTCACCCCACTTACATTACCCTTGTCATCATAAACATATTCTACGCTATCAAGCATTATATCTCTATCATCAAGAGATACATCTTTGATATTGATTTCACGCCCTGTTTTTAGCTTTATTTTATCCATTAACAGGCAACCTCAAACAAAACAGTAGAAGAACCTGTGCCAGCCCCTACCGCCTTAACTGATACATCTAACCCCATCATATCTCCCTCTGAAAAAGCAACATTTGTCATTACAGAGCTTGCAAATTTAAATTCAAATTCACCATCTGATGGAGTTGCATCTGTAGCCATCAGGGTAGCCCCTTCGGATTGACCCGTAACTTGATCGTGAAAACTTTCAAATAAAATATCTGTATTAGCGTCATACTTTATATTAAAATCTGCTGTTGCTGATATTTCACCTACCCTTGAAACAACCTCATATCCCGTGCTTGTTGCCCCAGCAAATACAGCATCGTTTTCAATAGTTAAAGAAAATGAATTAACAAGACAATTAGCAACGCCTGCAACTATCCTATCATCAGCATCCCAACTACTCATATAATAATTATTAGCTGTAATAGCAGCATCTATAGTGGTTTGAGCATCAGTAAGGTCAGTAGGAATGCTACCAGTCTTAAAGGTTGCAGAATACTTTATTCTACCGCCCTCCGTTCCCATATCACCACTCAAGGTAATACTTGTCATAAAGCAATCCCTAAATGATAAATCGTTACCACTTGAAGGCGACCTATATACAATAGAAAATATTTGCTGATCCGTCTGATTTGTAGTAGCCGTTGTAAATGTAGTGCCACCCACATTAGAAGCCATAGCATAAGGAACGGAGCTATCTCCAGTTATGTGCGACAATAGTAAATCTAAGGTTTCCGTATTAGCTGTACCACTTACTGTAATCTCTATAACTTTAGCTTTGCTGTCTTGAAAAAAGTCAGTAGCCTGCAATATTCTGCTTCCTGTTCTATGTTCAAGAACCTGATTTACATTTAAAGATGGACTTCCTACGGAATCTACATCAAGTTGCAGAAAATCATTATTAGGCGAACTTTCATCAGCAGCGTGAGTGCCAAAGTCATCTTGTTCTGCAACGAGAAATGCAAACTGTTTTGGTGAATAAGCATTAGCATCAACAGCCATTATTTTTCTCCTTTATTTTTTGTTTTTATTTGTTCTACATACTCTAAAGCAGCTTTTGGTATTTTATCCACCGCTACTTGCTTTCCAGAATTTATTTCATCTATCAAAGTAGAGCAATAGCCAGAATTGGCAAAACACCACATTTCGACTATTGGTTTCTTTTTATCAATTAATTTTATCTTCATAATTCTCCTTATCCTGTGTTGCCTAAGTGCATACATTTGTATTCCCATTCGACAACATACATATCATCTTCACCTGCGTTTAGCTCTGTTGATTGTAGCCGACAATTAAATGCCTGCGTGCTATCAGTAAGCGTCATTGTTATATTATCGTGTATTAGAGCCTCTATGCGAGATACCGTGCGAAGAATGTGATCCAATGCTGTATCTTTTACATTAGCATCTAAAAAATAATACAAAATCTGTATGGTAAATTCCCTTGTTTCCGAGTTAGAATTATATTCTAAAAGCTCTGAGCCAACAGGATTTAATTGCAAGTAAGTAGTTCCTGCTGGAGCTTTATTTCCTCGATAAACAGGCAAAGCACCCTTAAATTCAGTACGAATAGTGTTCTCTAATTTATCAATAATATTCTTCCAGTTGTTAGTAAAACTTACAGCCATCTTGAATTATGTACACTTTTAACACCAGAGGCATCAATATGTTCACCAGCTCCCATGACTTCAACTTCCCAAATATTATTAGCTGTAGCGACTGAATCAAAATCAGTTCCCGCAAACCGTATCTGTAACCCCCCTGAAAGAGATTGATAATCACCATTAATCTTTTCAGCAGTTACAACTTGATTCCCCTCTTGGTTGCCTAATTTATCACCATCTTTAACCCATACGGAATATGTTGCTGTTCCATCTATTGCCCCACCTGCAATAATCTTAACTTTTACAATATCAAATGTACCACTATATACTCCACGAGTATCTACAGGTCGAACACTACCATCTGTGTAGGTTACATCTCTTATAATTCCACGAGAAGCATCACGGGTAGTTTGCCATGATAGTGCAGCGTTTCCATCATTTAACGCATCTACATTGCCTTGTGCTTCCTCCATGAGTGCAGTAGCTATCTCATTAGTGGGGTCATTCGCACGGATTAAAAATGCAGCAGCAATAAGTGCGGTACTGCGTATAATCATATAATCGAAATTCCCACTTTTATCTTTAAGTTGCTCTCTCGGCAGATTTGGATCGAGCTTACTATCAAGGTATCTACTTGCATCCGTGCGAAATTGTGTAATCATTGTGGTAAATTCTTCACCTGCCTCCATAAGTTTATCTAGTGGAGAGCTTGCTGAGTAATAGTAGCATACATCTTCTGCTGAATTATAAAACCATTCTCCTTCTACATTCAAATCAGTATGAGCAGATTGTGCTGCACCCAAATCCTCACCATCTGCAAATAATTGAGTAACTGCACCACTATCATGGCAAGCATATTTATTAGTTGATACTGTTACCCATCCATATAAAGGCGTTTTCGTATCAAAGGCATCTATCTGTGGGTATACCCGTTTAAGTTCTTTATGTGTACAATATATTGGGGCTGTAGCCATTATTTTCTCCTTCTTTTAGACATTTTCTTTTTAGGTCTACCCTTTTTCTTACCGTATGTTCCTTTTCCGTATGGCATTAGTTCATTCCTATAAATTCTATTGTTGCATCCAAATTCCAACTTACACCCCTAAATCTAAACTCCCTAATTGCATTACAATTAGTTGCTTCAACTTTTATATTACCACCTAATGCTGAAGCATAGGAGTTCCAAAATAAGAAGTCAGCATTTGAGGGAGCGCCAGTTATATCTATAGCTCCAGAACCATAATTTATTTTTCCTTGTGCAGCCCCTATAATATTACCATTCCCGTCATCATACGCTAATGATTCTGTGCTTTTTACAGCAGATTTTATGGATGATGATGTTCCTATAATCGGTGTAAGATTATCTTTATTTTTAAAGCGAGAAGGAAATCTTTTTGGCACAGCAGGTTCTAAACTTGCAACAGCAGGAACTCGACCAGTCCCAAAAAACTCTGCTGTTCCACTTGCACCAGCTGTTAATGCTATAGCAGACCCAGACCTATTAGAACGAGATGAAAAGCGTATATCTCCATTAACAATAGCCACATCTACTCCTCGCTGAAATAGATTTCCCGCTGTATAATATTGTGTATTAAGTGCCGACTGGATTTTTGATATTACTCCCGACGCCCCGCCCCAGTTCAAGTTACTAGAATCAGTAGTAAAAGTTAGGTTGTCAAAGTTAGTTCCACCATCCACCTGTATATCAAATTCATAAGCGGTCGAAGCTGCCAGTCCCGTGTGAGAATTGGCTGTAATCCCAGATAAGCCTAATTGTTGATAGCCACCCTCCGTTCTAAAAAGCATAGCAAAACTTCCAGGTGTAATCCCATCTCCAACATAATTAGCATTTCTACCCTGACCGAACATGTTAAAACACTTGAAGCGTCCTTCTATGTCTGTTTTACATTTTGCTGCACTTCCATCGCCACCACCATTTATTGATACATCACCATATTTATGATAAGCATTAAAAAATGGTAGTAATACTGCTGAATCATCAGCATGAGTTGCAGCTGTGCTTCCGTACATACCCCTCGTACATTTAAAGCCAGTTGCACTTGTGATTTCATTTATTCTTATAATTTCCGATCCTATCTGTATTAAATCACCTGGATATAAATACGAAGTATCATCTACAGCAGCACTTGTAACAGTTGCATCAGAAGCCATAGCTCCACTTGACAGCAACTGTGCATCACCTGCTGCTATATTATTTAAGGCAACATACAAATTAGAATTTGGTGTATATCCACCCTGGTCTATAGTTCCTGCTCCAGCACCTGATGCTTCTGTGTCCCAAGCTATTAATCTAATATTTGGCAATAACATATAATCACCAACGGGTATTAAAAACCGTAAAAAAGTTTCAGCAGCATTTGTATATAGGGATTCCCAAGCCTCTATTGTAAAGTGCAGTTCCAATGCTGATGCTCCAATATTTTTAATAAGCAAATATTTTAAATCTTTTGCATATCCTGCTGAGGTTACTGTATGGGTTTGTATCGCTTCTTGAAAAGTTCCTGTTGTAGCTGTTCCAAAAGGTGCTGAAAGTGTCATTCTAAACACCTCACCATATTCACCTGTTGCAGAAGCACTTAATGTTTCATCTCCTGTTTTTATCGTTGTTGTTGCACTAAAGTTTGGCATAATCTATCTCCCCTATCTAATATGAAATTTTATTGTTGCATTAATAGTATAATCAGAATTAACTGTATCGGCTGCAAATGTGAACAATATCACTTTTCCTGCATCTACATTAGCACTATGTATAGTCATCTGATTGTAATATGCTTGTTCATAACCTGCATTTGTTACCGTACTAGATGATGCTAATTTTACTCCTGACGATAAATCTCCACCTGTTGAACTTGTTCCAGCATCTACTGTATACCCCATTAAGTATGCTGCTGTGGAATCACCTGTTGCAGTATCGGCTGCCTGCCACCATATAACTCTATCTATTGTAATATCATCCATTACATACCAATAACCCACAAGAATATCCATAGCAGTTGTTGCTATTGTAAGCGATGTTGCAGGTTCTGTATCATTAAAAGAAGATGTTGTTGAAGTACCCAAAGCCATATTTGCTGCTGCCCCACCAAAATTCATACGCATAAAAGGAACAGCATAATGAGTATCTGCCGCATAAGATGCAGCACCTGCTGTATCGGCATAGCCTACCCCAAAATGTGCATACTGTGTATTTGTAGCTACCTGTCCTGCCCCTACAAGCACTTGTGAATTTGTAGTATCTACTGCAAGTATATTATTACCACCTGCATTTTTAGCAAGTAGTGTTCCTGTTGTATTATCATTTACAGGCTTTACCTGCAATACATCATCTGATAAAGATAAAGAGCTATCATTCCCTGCACCATCCTGCACCACTCTTGTAGTTGCATCTACTCCTGTATTTGATGCTTGGTTAATACCAAGTATATTTTTGTAGAAATTTGCAAATGTTTTTCCAGTGAAAGATGGCATATATATTATCCTTTAACTTTGTTCATTTATCCAACCCACTATTTCATTAATTTTATCCACTATATCTTCTATTAAATCTTTAATATCAGCATCACTATTGTTAGTAATTTGTTCCATTAGCTATATTCTCCGTTTACAGATATATTAAAATATAAATTTGTTGAGCCAGAATTTGAATCTTTTTTTAACCAAATATATAACATATCATCTTCAGCAAAAGTGTTACTTGAACTAAAATCTTCTGTATGACTCCAAGTTCTGCTAGTTGTAGGTGGGGTTATAGCACTTGTATTAAACATGTCTGTTAAAGATACACTTGTGCCATCATTCTGTAATGAGGCTTTTTTAATATAGAATTTGATAGGGTCTAATACACCAGTTACATATCCTTGAATTTTCATATTCGTTACAGTTCCCGCTCTTGGTGCTATAAAAAAACTAGCATAGGAATCAGTCTGATGGATAGAACTTGGGCTTGAATCTACATTACTCCAATTTTCATACCACATTCTATAAAAAGTATAATAATATGTTGCACTATTAAGGGCAGTTTTATAACCAGGAACTTGTTGATGCCAATAAGCTGTTCCACCACCGCCACCACCACCTGCTGTTGAAGTTCCATCAGTTAATTGTATATCATCCCCTGCATCAGTAGTAAAATAAAGCTCACAAGGAGCTTCATCCTTAACCCATAATTGACCATAAGCTGCTGTGTCTGCAACAGCACTAGCTGATTCTTTAATTTTTAATGGCACATCAGAAGAAACTGTATCTGTTGAAATAAGACGAATATTTCCATCAATATTAAATTTAAGGTCAGCCTGCGATCCTGTCCAATCTTCAGTTGTTATTTCTGTATTGCCATGTTCAAGAACTGCTATTCTAAATACATCGTTTGTACCACTATCCCCCTCTGAGTAAATCGAAAGCCAACCTGCTCCATGATGAACAGAAAAATCAGCAAAAGATGTTCCAGCATTATAAATTCTAGTATAACCTGAGTCAGCCCCAGAATCTAATCTAACCTCCCCATCTGGGTCTAAAGTTAAATGCGCTACAGCACCACTATCATCAGTTGTAGCTATAGTAGTTGCACCTTCTGCTGCAACAGTTATATCAAAAAAGTCAGCAGCATTAGTATCATCATATATTCTAAACCTAGTATTATCGCAATCAAATAAAAAATGACTTGCAGAAGCATCTTTTATTGTAACAGTTCCACCATCTGCATTTAATTCTATCGTTTCTGAATCTAGGGTAAGTTCATTGCCTTTCAAAGTTAAATGACCATCTTCCTGCGTCTGTATCGAAAGATGACTTCCATCAAAAACAGTTAGAGCAATAAAACTATTATCATCATAATAAAATCTATACCCCCCTGTACCAGTTTTAAACTCTATTCTCCCCCTTGAAGTCAGCCTAACATTATTACCAGAAGCCAATATTGATAAAACCTCTCCTATTGTTAAATCACCTAAAACGCCAAGATCACCTGTTACTTTTGCACCTTTACCATGTTCAGCAAGTTCTATAGAAGTAGTTTTACCATCAACCTTTAGTGGTTTTAATTCTTTTGATACAGGTTGCGAATCACCTAACTTTATATTATTAGCCAAAACTTATAGCGACCTTATTTTTTTAACTTTATTAGCCATTTCTTCTAATTTATTTAACCTCTTTGTTAAATCATCAATAGGGGGGTGAGAATTATCAACTAATATTTTAATCTTATCCTCTAATTCTTTAATCTTTCTATCAGCCTCGTTTGGCAGTTCCATATAATCAACCAATTTATCTAGTTTAAATACACGAAGTAAATGCTCTGTAACATCAGGTATAATTAACTTTAGAACTGCCTTTGCTATTTTGCCGATCATTTTTTTCCTGCAATCTTCTTAATATTTCCCCATACAAAGTCGAGCAGAATATCGTCATATTGTGTTGGCGACATTTTAACGAGTTTTTCAGCTACCATAAACCCTAATAAACACCATTCCCAATTACTTGTAAACCAGTCCATCTATTATTTCTCCTTATTAATTTCCATTTTTAATTAAACTTTCCAAACTTTCAAAGCCTTGCGTTATCCTAGATTCCATTACTGCTATCTTTTTATCATTATCGTATGCCATTTCTAAAGCCGAATTTGCCGATTCCTGTGCAGTTAATATGTTTTTGGACATAATACCTACGCTGAATATAATATTAGCAGATACGATGACTATGGTAATCCAATTTCCTGTGCTTACATTTTTCATCCATGTTCCCTAACTATTTGTGCAAGTTGTTTTGCACGATTTGGAGTTTGTCTTGCCCATAGCGAATCTAGCATTTCTTCAGATGCACCTTTCCAGTTTGTATCTTGCATATTGGATATTGCTTTTTTGAATTTGCAAAAGCCAGAAAAGCCAAGCTGATACACCATCTCTAAGATCACTCCCTGTATTTCAGGAGGCATCCCTCTGTACCAATCTAATTTATCTATAAGATATAAATGTTTTTGTGCTACACGATTAGCAAGTAGTAACGAGGCTTCTTCTTTTGTAAGCTCTAAATCTTTTATCGCAAACCCATATCCTATCGTATCATATCCCTCTGTGCATTTATAGACTTTACTTCGGAAGCCCTCATTAATTTTTAATCGTTCAATGAGTGCTTTAAAATCAGGCATTACTTCCTAAAAATCCTATCGTAATTCTTTTTATACTGCTCATCACAAAGATCAATGCGAAGCCAGTCGCCTTTACCATGACCATTTAAATCGCCTTTTTTGCGAACAACTCTATTTTGTCCTGTTACTGTATTCTCGTATGATGCTCTCATTTCTTCTTAGTTTTCTTTTTAGTAGTTTTTTTAGGCTCAGTATAAGGTGTCATATCTTTAAGCCCTTTAATTCTTACCCATTCGCTTGAATCAAGTAAATTTCTTAAAGATTTCTTATCAATATTTTTAAAATCTCTTACCTCTCCACTAACATTCTTTAAATATACACTCATATAATCTCCTTGTTTAAAGGGGGCAGTTTCCCACCCCCTTTATCGTTATCTATTATGAAGCATTAACGAAATTTAATCCCATTTTATTAGTTGATGAATCAAGCAACTTAACGCCATAGATCATATCAGCAATTAGCTTTGTACCAAGATAATCAACAGAATATTCAGAATGTATCGTTACATCTCTGGAGGCTGCAAAAGCACAAGCACCCGGAACATAAACAGCACCACTTCTATTAGTCCCACCTGTTGATATAGCCTGAGAAAAGAACACATCCATTCCATATATCAAGCCAACAGCACCCGTAGTAATATGACTGCCTGAAGCAGCATTAGTACCAGATGGGATTGCATCTTGTCTTACAAAGTAAGAGCCTATACCTGCTGTTGGATTTAAAAGATCAGCAAGTATTAGATGATTAACAGCCATTGAACATTGATTTGGATCAATATCTAAATCATATAGATTGGCAAGTATTGATTCAAGATCGGCTGTTGCAATAGCATCATCGGCAGTTAATGTAACTGTTGTCTGCATCCCATCAAGCTCAGCCCATATATCAGTTTCTACTTTTCTTGCTAAAGATTCGCCAAACATTTTTGCATATTTTGAAACAAGTTCATATTGAGCTTGTATTGTCAAAATATTTTCAAATATTTCAGCTTGATAGATTTGTGTATCAATATCAAGTTGAACAGCAGCTACATCATGAGCCTGTGGCGTTGAACCCTTGTTAGTATCCCAAACAACAGCAGTTGAATCAGCTTTTGTTTGTGCATCTTGCATTAAGATAGCAGGGATATTAATTTTATCACCTTTTCCTTTCACAAGAGCAGAATAATCATCTACTGAATTACGGAGTTTATTAGCTCTAAAAAAGAAGCTATATATTGAATCAGACCAGACTTGTGGTATAAAGCCCGCACCTGATGTTTTATCCATTAAATCACCAGTTGCACATAATGCCCAACTTCCAGAATAAGATTCTGACTGTGAGGACACCTCAACTAATTGATTTGTTTCATCGCACCATTGCCATACTACTTCGGTATATAGGCGACTTTGATTATTATTAATCATTTTTTTTCTCCTAATTTTTCATTTCTCTTTGAGCTGCCGCAAGTATATCCGCCCATCTCTCCCTACCCTCTTTTGGAGAAAGAGTAGTCCAATCATCTGGTGGTGGTTGTTTTCCAATCGAGCCACGAGCTGTTGGAGTTTCAGGCGTTTTAGCAGCAATTTTATTTTTAAGTAAACGAAGCGTAGAAAGACTTTCTTTTGAAAGTTCTTCTGCCTCCTTGTCATCAGAAGCTACAGATGCGATGAGGCTTGCTTTTTCATCATCTTCATATTTGGAAAGACGAGTATATTCGCCTTCTAATTTCTCATTTTTAGCATTTAGTTCAGCTATGAGTTCATCTTTTTTCCCATCTTCGGAAAGTTGCTTCTGTCGCCTTTTTTCGTTTGCAGCTTCAAGCTCAGAAATTTTAGTTTCATATTCTTTCAACTTTGCTTTCTTTGCCATTACTTCTTGCAATAAACCATCTTTGGCGGGTGTTTCAGGCTTATTCTCTTCACCTAAACTAAGGTTTTCTTGTACGCTATCTTGTACATTTTCTTCGGACATAATCTCTCCTTTTATTCAAATTCTTGTTTATTTCGAATGACATAACTTAAATTATGAAAGATTAAAATTGCAAGTATTTACAATACTTTCCTTAATTATTTAAAGTAAAACTTGAAAACTGGTTAATATTTGAATACAAATCTCAGGACATATAAAAGAGAATGGTTTAACTTTATGGGCTATGAGCCACACAAGGGTCAATCTCTGCTTCATTTCCCAAAAAAGAAGTCCTCCCGTTTTTTCGTTATTGTTTGCGGTAGGGGATATGGGAAAACCTTTGCTTCCGCTAAAGAGGCTTCCTTCGTTGCCTCGCTACCAAATAAAAAGGTGGCTCTTGTGGGGCTTTCTTATAAAAAGTCCAAACTTTTATTTGATGAAATTTGGAGAACTATGGTACTTCCAAATAAGAACGATGTAGTTAAATGTTCGGAAAAAGACCAGTATGTTCGTTTTAAATGGGGAAGTTCTATAGAAGGACTATCTGCTGATAACCCAGATTCACTTGTTGGTGATGAATATGACCTTGTAGTATTAGATGAAGCTGCAAAAATGAAGAAAGAGATATGGGATATGTATATTTCGCCTGCTGTAGGTCGTAGAAACGGAAATGCAATTTTTATTTCTACCCCCCAGGGTTTTAACTGGTTATATGATAAGTATCTACTTGGAAAACAAGACCCAACATGGGAATCTCATACAGCACCAGCTTGGGAGAACAAACATTCGTATCCAGGTGGAATGAAAAACGCAGTCATTATTGAGCGTAAACGCAATATGTCAAAGGAGGTGTTCGATCAAGAATATGGAGCAAAATTCACGAGCTTTGCAGGTAGGGTATATCCTTTTGATCGTAACCTTGATGTTGGGCATTATCCTTACAGCCCTAATTTTCCGACTTATTGTGCTATTGACTTTGGTTTCCGTATGCCTGCTGTTGGTTGGTTTCAAGTATATAAAGTCGGTGGTATCGAACATATAAATATGATAGATGAGATTATTCACGAGGAGAATGTTAAAACAGATACCTTGATTGAACTTATTAAAGCCAAGAAGTATATTGTTTCCGAATACTTTGGCGACCCTGCTGGTATGCAAGCTCAGGGGCAGAGCGGACTTGGTGATATAGAAATATTTCGTAGGAACGGAATTATTGTGAAATCAGTACGAGATAAGACATCGAAAAATAAACCATCGGGGGAAAGCCATGTTCGCAGTTTTATAGAAAGTGCAGATGGTAGTCGTAGATTTCATATTGACGAAAAATGTAATGGAATACAGGAAGATTTGGAGAGCTTACGCTATCCTGAGAGTACAGGCGATTTAAAGCCAGAGAGTTTAAAAGATGGGTATCACGATCATGGTTGTGATATGATACGATATTTTTTTATAAATAAATTTCCTATAAAAAATAGAGAGGTGAAAATAATAAGAAGATGATAGATTTAATACAAGAATCCATTAAGGAGTTAAAATTACATACAGCTAAAAGGCGTGAAGATCATATAGAAAAACTTCTTGATTATTACAATGGCAATGATACTGCAAATTATATTGCAAAGATGTTTTCTGCTGCGGCTTTTTCTGAAATTCCTCCTGTGGAAGCAAACATAACACGCAGATTTATAAATAAAATGTCCAGAATTTACACTATTGGTGCAAATCGCAATGTAAATGATAGATATACAGATTTAACCATAATGAAGGCTGCCCGCATGAAGCATATAGAGAGAATGACAAGGCTTTGTGGCACAATCGCTACCCGTGTAGTATGGAACGAGGCGGAATCTCCTTATTTTGATTATAGACCGATTTACTTTTTTCATGTCTTTTTTAATGATGATCCCTTCGTTCCATCTGCCATTACATATCCATTATTGCAACCTGTAGAAGATTCATCTAAGGTAGAAAAATTACAATATGCGTACTGGGATGCAGAAAAGTATGTTCATATGGATGAAGATATGACTATTTTAAATGAAATTCCACATAATTACGGAGTATTACCTTTTGTATTTACACACCGTGAGAATCAGACTGATTCGTTTTATGTAGAGGGTGCAAATGATATAATAAGTGCAAATGAGCATGTAAATATAGCTATGACGGAAATGCAACTTGGACTTCGCTTTCAAATGTTTGGACAGCCTGTAATGGTTGGTGCAGAAATGGGTAATAAGCAAAGAACAGGTTCAGATGTTACTTTGGAGTTACCAGAAGGCTCTACTTATGATATAGTTGCACCACAGGGCAATGTAGAGGGCGTTATTGAAAATATCAAATTCCTCGTCGAGCTTGCTGCTCAAAATAACCACCTATGGGTGCAATGGAGTGAACAAGGTGGTGAAGTACCATCAGGAATTTCACTTATGATTAAAGATTTGGAAAGAACGGAAGATTATCAGGATGATTTAGCTCTTTGGAAGATGTATGAGGAGGATATCTATGAAATAGAAAAAAGGATAGCATCAAGTTTCAATATTTCCCTTCCAGATAGTGTTGGGATTGATTTTAAAGAGCCAGAATATCCCAAGACGGTGCAAGACCAAATACTATGGGATAAGCATCGTTTAGAGTTAAATTTAATAGATGAAACTGGACTTCTTATGGAGTACAATAACGACTTAACAATAGAACAAGCGGAGCTAACCATTGCCTCAAACAAACAAAGAAACGAAAAACTCTCAATCTTTGAGAAAGCACGCCAAGTCGCTCAGGAAACTCCTGGACTTTAATATAGAGCTAAAAGGCGAAATCAAAGATGCTATTATGAGGGAAATACCACGATACCAGAAGGCTAAAAAGATGGGAGAGAGCTTCGCTCGTGAAATTAAAGCATGATTAAAAGTATTAAAACTACATTCAGTTTTGCAAAATTAGAAAGAAAACTTCCTGAAATATTAAAAGACATCGTAGATGAAAGTAAGCATATTTATGCTGAAATGAGCGTTAAAAATATTAATGATGGACTTAGGTCTTTAAAAAAAGCAAGTATTGAAGCAAGAAAAAAAGGGCATTATTGGGGAAGTAAAAAAGTAACCCCTACCTCTAAAACTACTCCCCTCGACTATACAGGTGCATTAATAAAAAGTATAAAAATACATGAACAGGGCGTTATTATGAATGAATATGGTTTACATCACCAAAGGGGGTTTACTCTGCCACAGGGGACACGTGTTCCACCTCGTAAATTTTTAGCTATGAACTTAGATGCAAAAAATATTACTGGTAAGTACAAAGAAACGCAAAAAAAGTTTATCAAAAATATGTATAAGAAGATCGGGAAGGCACTTAAAAAGTAATGGCTGATGAAGAACAAAATACGCAAGATATTAAAGAAGAGGATGAGAACATCCTTTTGTGGGCAACGCTTGGAATTAGTTTTGGAATTGATATCTTCCTCACAAGACTTGAGAGAGAGATTGCAATACTTAGAAACGCAGGTATTACAGAAACCGCAATCGTTAATATACTCGGAAATGATTTTGCCAATAATGGAAGAATCTTCGGGGAATTTCGCAATACCGTTAAGCGAGGAATTGTATCTTCAGTTATGCAAGCATCTAGGGTCGGAGCAGATAGAGTTTATGGGGATCGCATGATGTTTCGATGGGTATCTGTTGGAACACCCAAAATATGCGTAGACTGCGAAGATAGAATTGGGGATATTAGGTCTTGGGAGGAGTGGGAATCTCTTGGGTTTCCTGCTTCTGGCTTTTCGGTTTGCAAGGAGTTTTGCTACTGCCAACTTGTCCCTGAGGAGATTGAGATGCCAGCTTCTCTTTCTTTATAATTTTATCTTTCCACGCTTGTTTTTGACCAGGTGTCGGGCGTTTAGCCGATAACGGTCTAACTTTC
>VTLG01007870.1_pt1 | contig 24493 bp, 29 predicted proteins | sample 4694571 | NCBI WGS metagenome assembly VTLG01 (sample SAMN12604809, study PRJNA352737) | marine metagenome | biome: ENVO:00000447; feature: ENVO:00000209|ENVO:00000569|ENVO:01000036; material: ENVO:00002151; isolation source: viral sequences binned using virsorter ...
AGTTCCAACAGAATTACTTGCAGGTTCATTCATCGACATTCTTAGAAAGAGAATGGCTGTGATGGCAACTAACCCAACAATGCTTACTGGATTGTCAGGTAACGTATCTATCCCCCGGATGACATCTACCAGCACCGCTTATTTCGTTGGTGAATCGGGTTCTCCAACAGAAAGTCAGCAAGCTTTTGATCAAGTGAACATGACACCAAAAACAATTGGTGCTTTTGTTGACTATTCAAGACGCTTGTTATTGCAGTCATCCATAGACATCGAAACAATGATTAGAGATGACATAGCTAAAGTTATTGCAACTAAATTAGACAACGCAGCAATCTATGGTTCTGGTAGTTCTAATGAGCCTCTTGGAATTAAAGATACAACAGGTGTTGGAACACAAACAATCAGTACATTCGGTACTTTTGCTGAGTACATCGGAATGGAGACAGATGTTGCAGCAGCTAACGCTGATGTAGCTAGTATGTTCTATTTAATAAATGCTTCTGCTAGAGGTGCTTTGAAGTCAACAGAAAAAGCTTCAAACACAGCACAGTTTGTGTTTGAGAACAATGAAATAAATGGCTATCCAGCTATTGTTTCTAATCAGCTTGCAAACAACGATGTTCTCTTTGGAGACTTCTCACAGTTTGTTATTGGTATGTGGTCTGGTTTAGATCTAACTGTAGATCCATATGCAAATGCAACAGCAGGTAGTGTAAGAATTATTGCATTACAAGATGTTGACTTTGCTGTTAAGCAACCAGGTGCGTTCTGCTTCGGAACATAATATGAAGGTCAAATTGCTACGACCAACAATGATAGCTGGAGTCCCTACGGACTCTGGTTCTATTGTTGATATCAAAGAGCAAAGTGGGGAGTATTTAGTAGCTATTGGAAAAGCTGAATTAGTTGTTGAGACTTGTGAAGCACCTACTGCTAGTACAGAACCAGAAGTCGAGTCAGAAGATGCCGATAGTGACAAAGTTGATTTTTCTCAAATGACAAAATCACAAATTGAAACTTATGGTAGACAACTTGGATTAGAACTCGACAGAAGACATAACAAAGCTGATCTAATCACAGAATTAGAAGCATTTATTTCTACTCAGGAGGAATCTTAAAATGTCTGTTATTCAACAGAACTTAGAAAAACTAACTGTTGTTGCTGGAGTTGCTACTGCTGCTGTCACAAGCACAGCTACATCAAGTGCAATAGATCTTCTCGAATACGATGGAGATGTATTATTAATTTTGGATAGTGCTGCTGGTGGCGGTTCTAGTCCAACATTAGATATTAAGTTAACCGAATCAGATGAAACAGGTGGTACATACACTGATTTATCTGGTGCTACTTTCACACAAGTAACAGGATCTGCGTCAATGCAAACACTTGCAATCAATAAAGATACAAGCAAGCGTTTTATTAAAATTGTTCAGACAATCGGTGGATCATCCCCAACCTTTACTTTTAGCATCAATTTAATTGGTCTCAAAAAGTACGGCTAAAATATTTAGCCCTCATTTGAGGGCTTTTTTTTTTCTTATGGCATTTACTGAAGATTTAGATATTTTTTTAGCAGACTTTGGAGATGAGGTCGTATATAAAGGTGTCATATATAAAGGCATACTTGAACAACCTGATGAGATAGTTGCAGATGGTTTAGTAATGACAACTGATTATGAATTAACTGCAAAAACTACTGATTTAGGAGGTCTTATTTTTGATAATACGTTAACAGTAAATGGCGATGGTTATAAAGTTAGAAGTACAAGAAAAATAGATGATGGTAGTTTTTGTTTAGTAAGCTTAACTAAAACATAATTATGGCAAGTAAAAGAGAACAAATTATAGCTGCGTTAAAAACCACCTTGTCAGGTACTACAGGAGTATCTACTAGAATCTACAGATCACGAATTGAACCTCTAACAAATGGAGAATCCCCTGCAATTGTTATAGAACCTGTTACTGATGAGCCATCGATTAATAGTTCAACATATCTAAAAATAGATTGGACATTAAGAATAAGAATAGTTGTAATAGTAAGAGGAACTGTGCCTGATAATATTGCAGATCCAACTGTAGAAAGTTTATTTACAAAAGTACTTAATGATCCAACTGTTGGCGGTCTTGCAAAAGACATAAGACCAGCGACTCAAACATTTGAAGTTTTAGATGCAGATCAACCAGCAGGTCTTATAACCTGTGAGTTTGAAATTGATTACAGAACTTCATATAACAATTTGAGTACATGATTTATAATTAGGTTATACCCTAACAACCCAAAGCGTTTAATATGGAGTATGAAATCCCAAATGAGGGTGGAACTTACATCCTTAATCCAAAAACTGGCAAGGCAAAGCTAGTCCAACAAACTTCACAAGCTGACCCCACCAAAGAGGTAACAACTGATGGCACTACTGACAAGGAAGAGAGTAATTCTGATTGAAGCAGAAAGTTCTTATGGAACTGGGCCTAGCATGGCTTCTTCAACTGTTGTTCTCGTAACAGACTTAAGTATTACACCGCAATCAAGTGATGTAGTTAACAGAGATGTTGTAAGACCATATTTGGGTGCATCTGAGCAACTATTAGCTAACACTAGAGTTGAATGTACATTTTCTGTGGAACTTGCAGGATCTGGAACAGCTGGAGCCGCTCCTAGATATTCAGATGCCATCAAGGCCTGTGGGTTTTCAGAGGCAATTGTAAGTAACACTTCTTGCACTTATGCACCTGTCTCTTCTAGTTTTTCATCTATTACTATTCACTACAACGTAGATGGTATAAGACATATTGTTACTGGTTGTAGAGGTAGTTTTGTAATCAACGCAGAGGTAGGCTCAATTCCAACCATTGAGTTCACTTTTACAGGGATCTATAATGCTCCTACTGATAATGCTTTACCTACTGTTTCTTATGGTAATCAAGCGACACCTCTAATATTCAAAAATGGGAATACAACTAATTTCCAACTTTTATCTTTTGCAGGTGCTTTACAATCATTAACAATGGATGCAGGTGTAACAACAGCATATAGAGAACTTGTTGGAGGAACTAAAGAAGTGATTGTTACTGATAGAGCATCGAATGGAACAGTATCTATGGAATGTCCAACAATTTCACAGAAAGATTACTTTAGTGCTGCATTAACAGATGCATCACTTGGAAACTTACAGTTTACTCATGGAACAGCAGCAGGTAACATTGTGCAATTTACGTCAACTAAAGTTGATATAGGAGATGTAAATTATGGAGAGATGGATGGAGTAGCAATGCTAGAAATTCCATATACGCTTGTACCTTCAGCAGCTGGTAATGAAATGTCGTTAGTTTATACATAACTATTGACTTCCTAGCTAAAGTATAGAAGTATATATATTATTTAGTTTTTATGGCATTTGTTCGTAAAAAGACTAAGGTTTATCCTTGGCCTGTAGAAGTAAAACGTCCTTCTGAAACAATACCGGGCGAATTTGAAAAATTTGAATTTACAGGAAAATTTGTAAGACTCACAAGAACAGAACTTGATAAATTTGAAGATGAGGATGAGTACTCTGCATTGTCAAAAATTTTAGTAGGTTGGGAAGATGTTAATGAGGAAGATGGAACACCTATTAGTTTCACTAAACCTGTATTAAAAGAATTTACAGAAGATGTCGACTTCGTAAAAGGTGTTTTAAATGCATTCAGAGAATTTTATGGAAATGCACAATCGGGAAACTAACTGATGCCGCCATATACTGGGCTTCGGGTGGCAAGCAGATAATAGATAGTACCGAAGAAGATGCAAAAGCATTTGGTATAAAAATAGAGAAGCAACCAGAAGTTAGTAATGATTTTGAAGTATGGGAAGAGAATTGGGAAATTGTTATGATGTTTTTAAGAATACAAACACAATGGAATATGTCCTTTGGAGGTGTAGTAGGATTAAAATACGAGGTTTTATTGCTTGCTGGAGGTCTATTTGACCTTTACAATGTAACTAATCGCAAAGAAATGTTAGAGGGCTTACAACTTATGGAATCTGTAGCTCTAAGAGAGGTCAATAAGGAGAAGAAGAGTGGCTAATAAAGTAGGTAAGTTTGTTCTAAAAATTAATGTTGATGGCTTAGAAGATCTCTCTGGGTTACAGAGACAACTTAAAGGATTAGAAAGATCAGCTAATCCTACAAAAAGACAATTAAATTCTTTAGGTCAAAGTGTAAGACAAATAAGTAAATTTACACCTAAAACAATAAGTCAATTTAAGCAAAAAGAAAGAATATTAAAAAAGTTAAGACAAGAAGTAAATGTAAATGGAAGACAATTCCAAATATTAGGTAGAGCAATTGATGCTAATAGGGTAAAACTGCAAAAATTCAATAATACAGCTAAAAAAGGAACAGGTTTTAGCAAGCTTGGTACTGGTTTTGGAAGTATTCTTGCATCTCAAGTTTTACCAGGTGCTACATCTCAACTTGCATTAACAGGTTTAAATTTGGCTGGGCCAAAAGGAGCAGCTATTGGAGCAGTTATAGGTGCTGGGATGGATTTCTCTGGTCTAGCAAAAGATGCTGCTGTATTTTCTGGAGAAATTAAAAGATTAGAGGTCGCATTAAAAGGTGTTACAAAAACACAAAAAGAGTTTGTAAAAGCACAAAAAGTTATTGCTTCAGTATCAGATGGTTTAAATGTTCCTATTAAAAGTGCTACTAAGCAATTTACAACTTTATCTGCATCTGTAATTGGTGCTGGTGGATCTGTTGACGATGCAGAACTTGTATTTAGAGGTGTTTCTGAGGCTATTAAAGCAACAGGTGGAGATGCTGAAGATGTACAATCTGCAATCCGAGCGATGTCTCAGATCTTTGGTAAAGGTAAGGTATCGGCCGAAGAGCTTCAAGGGCAACTGGGTGAACGCTTGCCGGGGGCCGTGGTTAAATTTGCTGATGCTACAGGAAGGACTTTGCCTCAGTTACAGAAAGACTTGAGAGATGGAACAGTTGGTCTTAACGATGTTATGAAGTTTGTTGTTAAGTTAAGCAATGATCACGCAGCAGCAGCAAAAACAATGGCAGCGTCAACTGCTGATTCTGGTGCAAGAATGGCAGTTGCTTTGGATAAATTGAAAAAAGAATTTGGAGATTTTTTCCAACCTATAGGTGCTGGTTTTCAAAATATCATTACTGATTTGGCAAATATGGTTAATGCTGCATTTACAGCAGGGAAGATGATGGATGAGTTAAATATACGAGGTGGATTTAATAAAAAGAGACAAGAACTTGTTAATAGAGCTAATTTAGAAACTACACAAATAATGAAATTAAGAGGTATTAATCCTTTAGATTCATTTACAAGAACCAAAATATTTGATGAAAGATTTAAAGATTTATTGATGATGGAAGTTAATAAAAATCGTGATCCTTTAATCACAGGTAAAGATTTGACATCATTCCAAGGAGTAACTCCAGAAGGAGATAAAGGAAAAGAAGCAGCTACAATGGATAAATACAAATTAGATTTAGGAATAATAACTCAGAAAGAATTTGAAGCTAGAGAAATAAGAAGAGAGGCTAGTGTAATTCTTGAAAAGATGAAATTAGATAATAAAGAGTTTGATATGGATTTAGGTCAGATTATTGCAAAATTAGAAAAGGGTAAAAACGATACTTTTAATTTTAAAGAAGAATTTAGAAAGTTAGCAGAATCTGCAATGGACTTGCAAAATAATGTTGAGGAACTTGCAGTTCAATCTGTAAATAAACTTGCTGATGGATTTGCGGAACTTGCAGTATCAGGTAAAGCTAGTTTTAGCGAGTTAGCAAGATCTATATTAAATGATTTAAAAAGAATGATAGTAAGAGCATTATTCTTTAAAGCAATAATGAAATTCGCTCCTGGATTAGGCAAGTTTATAGGATTAGAAAAAACACCTGTAGCAGAAAGTGCTAAAGGTAATGTTTTTGCTAAAAATAAAATCGTTCCATATGCGATGGGGGGCATCGTAAATCAGCCCACTATTTTTCCTATGCAGAATGGAATGGGACTTATGTCGGAGGCTGGACCAGAAGCAATCATGCCTTTGAAACGTGGAAAAGATGGAAAACTTGGAGTTGCATCAACTGGAGGAGGACTTGGTAATATAACAGTAAATGTAGATGCTTCTAATAGTTCTGTTCAAGGAGATGACGGAAATAGTCGTCAACTTGGCGAACTTATTGCAGCAGCAATACAATCAAAACTTGTTGAGGAACAAAGACCCGGAGGTATACTTTCATAATGGCAACCTTTCCAAACATCCAACCGAGCTTTCCTGTCAGAAAAACATCAAGACCAAATACTAATACTGTAAAATTTCAAGATGGTTATGAACACAGAATTTTATTTGGATTAGCTGCCCATCAAAACCCTAAAACTTTTAATTTAGTTTTTAAAAATTTATCTGAATCAGATAGTGACACCATAGAAACCTTTCTTGATGCTCGTGCCGAAGATGGTGCAAGTTTTACATATACTCCACCAAATGAACCAAGTGCAATGAAATTTAAATGTAACGATTGGATAAAGAATATGGAGTTTCCAAACAGAGCAACAATAAATGCAACATTTATACAAGTTTTTGAGCCATGAGTACTACAAAGATTTTTGATGAAATACAAAAATCTAATCCATCAGCGATTATAGAATTATTTACATTACAGCTAGATAGCGGATTGCATGGTGCAACAACAATTTATAGATTTCATGCAGGTTCAAATCTTAATGCTAATGGACAAATTGTATGGGCAGGTAATTCTTATTTACGTTTTCCTGTAGAGGCTGATGGTTTTGCTTTTAAACGTGGAAAATTACCACGACCAAAATTAAAAATTAGTAATGCATTAGGAACAATGTCTGCAATACTATTAACAGTTAATCAAACTACAGCAGGTAATGATTTAACTGGTGCAACAGTTACACGCATACAGACTATGGCAAAGTTTTTAGATGCTGTAAATTTTTCTGGTAACACTAATTCAACTGCTGATCCATCAGCAGAATTTCCAAGAGAAATATATACTGTTGATAGAAAATCAGTAGAAAACAGAGATTTTATTGAATTAGAACTTGCACAAGTTTGGGATTTAGCTGGTGTAAAAGCACCAAAAAGACAATGTACTCGTTCTATATTCCCTGCTATTGGTACTTTTAATTAATGAATTGGAAAGATAAAGCATTAACTCATGCAAAAGAGCAAGACCCAAAAGAATCTTGTGGTTTACTATTAAATGTTCGTGGTAAAAATAAATATTTTCCTTGTAGAAATTTGTCTATGACAGATTATCAATGTTTTATTCTCGATCCAGAAGATTATGTAAAAGCAGATAATGAAGGAGAAATAATAGGTATAGTACATAGTCATCCAACAACTCCACCAACTCCAAGCCAAGCAGATCGTATAAGTTGTGAAAATAGTAATTTACCTTGGTATATTGTTAATCCAAAAACAGAAGAGTGGGGAGAATGTATTCCAGAGGGATTTATTCCAGAGATATGTGGTAGACCTTGGGTATGGGGAGTTACTGATTGTTGGTCTTTAGTGCGTGATTGGTATAAACAAGAAAAAAATATAGAACTTAAAGATTGGACTAGACCCACGACCCCAGAAGAATTTTTATCAAATCCTTTATTTGAGCAATGTGCATGGAGGACAGGATTTAGAGAATTAAGATATGATGAGCCTTTGCAGAATGGAGATGCTCTCTTAATGTCTATTGGATCTCCAGGCTTAAATCATGTAGCTATTTTTGTAGATGGTATGGTTTTACACCATTTAGCAGATAGACTATCTTGTAAAGAACCTTACTCTGAATGGTTGTTAAAATGTACAGGTAAGAGGTTACGCTATGCTTACAAAACTTAAGCTTTATGGAGATTTAGCCGATTTTGTCGGCCATAAAGAATTTGAAGCTGTTATTAATTCAACTGCTGATGCTGTAAAATTTTTAATTTGTAATTTCCCGAAAGTTGAAGCATATATGTCTGAAAGGTATTATAAAATTTTAGTTAGCAAAGAAGAAATAAGTAAAGAAGAAATACATAATCCTATTGGTAAAGGAGAAATAAGTATAGTTCCTGTAATAACAGGTGCTGGTGGTAATACTGGTCAGATAATAGCAGGAGTTGCTTTGATTGGACTTGCCGTTGCAACAGGAGGTACTAGCTTAATGTTTGGAGCTGGAGGGTTTAGTGCTGTTGCAGGTTCAAGTATTGGTTTTAGTGTGGTAGCTGGAAATATTGGTCTTGGACTAGTTTTATTTGGTGTTAGTGATTTATTATTCCCAATGCCAAAACCAGAAGACTTTGAAGATGAGCAAGATCCTAGAATATCTTTTAGTTTTAGTGGAGTGCAAAATACTACGAGAGCTGGGACTAGCGTCCCAATTGTATATGGAGAAATAGTGACTGGATCTGTCGTCATTTCTGCTGGTATAGATACTGATCAGGTACACGCATGACTAAATATATTATTGGTTCTGGTGGTGGAAGAGATAGGAATAGAAAGCCTACAAGAGAACCTGATACTTTAAATAGTAAACAATTTGCTACTGTCCAAGACTTATTGTCAGAAGGAGAAATAGAGGGTTTTGCAACACCATCAAAAGCATCATTAAGTAGAGGTACAGAAACATATAACACTTCAAGTTTAAAGGATATAATCTTAGACAATACTCCTGTGCTTACTTCTTCTGCTAGTAATACAAGTCCAAGTACATCTGATTTTAATTTTCAAGATGTTGAATTAACACCAAGATTTGGAACAGCGAGTCAAAATCATATCCCCGGTATTGTCGGTGCTGCATCTTCTTCATCCGTTGGAGTTGAAGTTACTGCTGCTGGAGGTGGAGTTACTCGACAGATAACTAATACTCAAGTTGATGCAGTAAGGGTTACTGTTACCTTCCCTGCTATACAAAAAACAAATGATGATGGGGATATTTTAGGTAGTTCTGTTTCTTTAAAAATACAAATTCAATATAATAGTGGTGGTTTTTCAGACGAGATAACTGACACAGTAAAAGGAAGAACTGCTGATGCTTACCAAAAAGATTACAGAATAGATTTTGATAGAACCAAAATAACTGCAGGCACAGCTTTTCCTGTTGATATAAAAGTTGTAAGGTTAACAGCAGATGCGGCATCAGGCGGTCAGTTAGTTGATGCTTTTAATTGGACTACGATTACAGAAATAATTGATGATAAACAGGATTATCCAAATAGTGCCTACATGAATCTTAGGTTTGATTCTGAACAATTTAGTAGTATCCCAAGAAGAGCATTTCGTATACGAGGAATAAAAACACGCATCCCTGCTCCAAATGGTGGACTTACTCCAACAGTAGATTTAGCAACAGGTCGCATAATATATCCAACTAATTATGTGTTTAACGGAACGATGTCAGCAGCAGTATGGAACTCATGTCCAAGTATGGCATTACTTGATTTATTAACTACTGAAAGATATGGATTTGGTACACATATTTCAGATACTAATATAGATTTATATTCTTTTGTTGAGGCTAGTAAGTATGCAAATGAATTAGTTAGCGATGGTTTTGGAGCACAAGAGGCAAGGTTTAGTTTTAATGCAAATATACAGGGATCACAAGAAGCTTTTAAGTTAATAAATGAAATAGCAGGGGTTATGAGAGCATATCCTATCTGGTCTGCTGGTAAAATAAGTCTTGCCCAGGATAGACCTACTGATTCAAGTTATTTATTTAGTTTGGCAAATGTAATAGAAGGTGGATTTTCTTATGCTGGAAGCAGTTTAAAACAAAGACATACAGTAATTAATGTTTCATACTTTAATATGGACAGTAGAGAGATAGATTATGAAGTCGTAGAAGATACATCTGCACAAGCCAAGCTAGGAATTATTAAAAAAGATGTAAAAGGATTTGGCATAACATCTCGTGGTCAAGCACAAAGACTTGGAAAAGCAATACTTTTCAGTGAGCAACAGGAGTCTGAAGTAGTTACCTTTGGTGTATCTAAAGATGCTGGGGCGATTGTCAGGCCGGGGGCTGTTATCAGCATTAATGATCCTGTTCGTGCAGGGGAAAGAAGATCAGGAAGAATAAGTGCAGCTACAACAACTCAAATAACAGTTGATAGTACAGAAGACTTGGATACTTTTGGAGGTACAAATAAAAAATGTACTGTTATTTTGCCTGACGGAAATTTAGAAACAAAAAATATAATAGGACTTGTTGGAAATGTAATTACTTTAGATTCTGCTTTGAGTCAAACTCCAAATGTAAATAGTCTTTGGCTTTTGCAAAGTTCTAATTTAGAAGCACAAACATATCGTGTTATTACTGTTGAAGAAAAAGATAGATTAAATTACACAATAACTGCATTAACTTATATAGCTGGTAAATATGCAAATATTGAGCAAGGAATATCTTTGCCAGCTAGAAATGTATCATTACTAAATCAACTTAAAGATCCTCCCTCAAACGTAACAGTAGATGAAAGAGTCATAATTATAAATGCTGTTGCAAGAACAAAACTAATTATTTCTTGGATAAATGTTACAGGTGTAAGTCAATATCTTGTTCAGTATAGATTTAATAATACTAACTGGGTATCCCAAACTGTTTTTAGAACTGACTTTGAAATATTAGATACTGTTGCTGGACCTTATGAAATAAAAGTTTATTCAATCAATGCTGCATTAGCACTATCTAGTAGTTCTACTGATGTTACTTTTAACGCTGTTGGTAAAACAGATCCTCCAGCAGACGTTCAAAATCTTACCATCGAACCTGTTAATAATAAGTTACTGAGACTTAGGTGGACAGAATCTACTGATGCTGACGTTATACATGGAGGAAAAGTTTATGTACGTCATAGTAATAAAACAGATGGAAGTGGTACATTTCAAAACTCTGTTGATTTAATTGAAGCACTTGCTGGTAATACTACAGAAGCAGTTGTTCCAAGTCTAGATGGAGAGTATATTTTAAAATTTAGAGATGACCAAGGAAACTTCAGTATTGGAGAAACTTCTGTAATATTAGATTTACCTGATTTAATTGATAGCCAACAAGTATTAGCTGATCGTGAAGACACTGACTCAACTCCTTTTAGTGGCACAAAAACAAATTGTTCTGTTTCTGCTGGAGCATTACAGTTAACAGATCCAGCAAGCAACCTTACGGCTACTTACGATTTTGCAAACACAATAGATTTAGGCGGTGTATTTTCCCTTAATTTAAAAAGATTAATACAAAGTGTTGGCTTTGCGTTAGGTGGACAGACTATAACTGCAACTTATGTCAGAACAACTGCTACTGTAAATAGTCAAACTCAAACTGTTATTGAAATAACAAGTAATAGTCATGGAAGATCCGCAGGGGATTATGTAGATTTTGTTGCTTTGACAGGAGGAGCTACAGATGGAGTTTTTCAAATACTTTCAGATAATTTGACCACAAATACTTTTCAGTTTTTAGCTTCTGGAAGTGCTATCTCATCATCTAATTGCACATTTGCTTTTGTTAATACAATAGATACTTTGATTCCATCTGGAACTTTTTGGGATGATTATGCTCTTAACGGCAATTTTGATGGCCCACAGGTAAATGATACTTCTGCATCTATAAGCGTGAGAACAACTCAGACAGATCCATCTAGTTCTCCTACTTACACACAATTTAATACTTTTGCAAATGGAACATTTAAGGGAAGAGGTTTTCAATTTAGAACTAATTTAAAATCTGAAAACGCATCACACAACATATCTCTTCAACAACTTGGGATTTTTGCATCTTTTGAATCAAGAACAGAAAGAAGTTATGTAAGCGGAGGTAGTACTTCAACCGCACCATTATCATCTGGCACATCTGGATCAGGACTTGATGTTACATTTGGTAGTCCGTTTTTTGTAGGAACTTCTAGCTTGGGAGGGGCAAATGCTTTTTTACCTTCTGTTGGTATAACAATACAGGGTGCTGCTGCTGGAGAATATTTTGTGTTATCTAGCGTAACTGGCACAGGATTTAATATTAAGATATTAGATAGTTCAAATAGTCCAGTAAATAAACAATTCACATTTCAAGCTGTCGGTTATGGTAAAGGAGGGTAGAATGGGGGAAATTATTTTTTAAATGGCACAAGTCGGTAATAAAAATATAGATAATGCTTCTGGTCAAGTAGTAAGACTAGATATTCAGAACACTTTAGCAGCAGTTGCATCTAATAATTTTGGAGCGAAGTCTAGTGCTGGAGAAATACAACCATGTGAGTTCGTAGCTGATAGTTCTACTACTCCAAAAAAATTATTAATAAGAGCAACAACAGGATCTAGTGCTGCTGCTAGTGCAACATTTTATGAGGTTGGAAATTTAGATGAAGATAATTTAGGTTTAATGCTTAAAGGTGGAAGTACAATGACAGGGCCAATGTTAGGAGATGATGGCTCTGGAGCTAGTACACCAGCCTATGCGTTTGATGGAGATGCTGACACAGGAATGTTTAGAGCTGGGGCTAACTCTCTTGGATTTGCTACAGCAGGTGTTCAAAGATTTTCAGTTAGTGATTCTGGTTTAGATATTACAGATGGTTTACCTCTAAGGTTTCAAGATTCAAGTGGATCTCCATTTGTTGCGTTAAAATCTCCAAGTTCTTTAGCAAGTAATGTAACTTTAACTCTTCCTCCAAATGATGGGAATGCTGGAGAATTTTTGCAGACAGATGGCAATGGTGTTCTTACATTTTCAGTAGTTACAGGTGTACCATCTGGTGCTGTATTCTGTATGGCTATAAATACTATCCCATCAGGTTATCTTGAATGTAATGGACAGACAGTAAATAGAACAACATACGCTGCTTTGTTTGCGGTAATTGGTGTTACTTATGGAGCAGGGAATGGATCAACTACTTTTGAAGTGCCTGATCTTCGAGGAGAATTTATCAGAGGTTTTGATAATGGTAAGGGAACTGACAGTGGTAGATCCATAGGTACAGAACAGGCAGCAGCGTTTGGACAACACAATCATGCTGTTGATTTGACAACTAGCAATAAAACTCTTACTGGTGATGTTCAAGCAATATCACAATCTTACAGAGTAGATGGTTCAGCAAGTGGAGTCTTTACTAAAGGAGGCAATAGAAACGCAAGATTGTATGGTAATGCTGGAGGAGAAGCACAATGCGGAAGTTTTAGCATGGACGCATCACACGATCATACAGTTACAGGAAATACAGGAAATCAAGGATCTACTAGCAACAGTAACGAGACTCGACCTCGTAACATAGCTATGATGTACATAATTAAGATTTAACTATGGCTATTAATCCAGGTGTTAAAAATTTTGATGTTGTTAAGAGATCAGATTTTCCTTTAACGCTAACATTTAAAGACTCAACAGGTTCAGCAATGAATTTAAATGGATATACTGTTGCTGCACAAGTTTGGGATATAAATCGAAAAGTTAAATTTGCTGATTTTGATATTACATACACAAATAGAACAGGAGGAGTTATAGATATAGCTCTAACTGATGCACAAACTGATAATTTTATTGTTGGGACTTTGAAATATGACGTAAAATTAACAGAGCCTAGCGGTGATGAGTATTATTATATAAAAGGAAACTTAAATGTATCTGAAGGTTACACAGAATGAGTACTCCAAACAAAGTTGAGGTATCACAAGTCTCAGATGTTACAACTGTAGAAATAACTACAGTAGGGCCACAAGGCCCATCTGGAAACATAGCTGGTCTTACTTTTGATATTTCTGGCAAAGTTGACAATTCTTTGCTGTACTACAACGCTGCATCTGGTAACTTTAAAGCAGATGCAACAACAACTAAACTAACACTCGTTGATGGGGGTAACTTTTAGAACATGGCTAACACAGTACGCATAAAAAGATCTACAGGATCTTCAGCACCTACAAGCCTTGCAAATGCTGAGTTAGCTTTTGCTGAAGGTAGTAAAAAACTATTTATTGGAATAGGAACTGGAGGAGCCGGGGGTTCTGCTACAACTATTGAAGCTATTGGTGGAACAGGAAGCTTTTTTGATAAATCTACAGTGCAAAATGCTAATAAAGTCATAGCAGGGCCGACAACAGGTAGTGATGCTGCTCCAACATTTAGGGCATTAGTAGCTGCTGATATACCTTCGTTAGCTCATACAAAGATAAGTGATTTTGATACAGGTGTTCAAGCAAATAGATTAGATCAGATGGCTGCACCAACAGGTTCAGTTTCATTAAATAGTCAAACTATTACAAATTTAGGTTCTCCTGTAAATGCAAGTGATGCTGCAACAAAGTCATTCGTAGAGTCTACTGCACAAGGACTTGATGTTAAGGATTCATGTGTAGCAGCAACAACAGCAAATATAACAATATCTACTGCTCTTAATAATGGAGACACGCTAGATGGTGTTACCCTTTCAACAAATGATCGAGTATTGGTTAAAGATCAGTCAACTTCTAGTGAGAATGGTATTTACGTTGTCGGGTCTTCTCCAGCTAGGGCTGCTGATTTAGCTGCTGGTGCTGACGCTGCTGGTATGTTTACCTTTATTGAGCAAGGTACAACAAATGCAGATAATGGTTTTGTTTGTACAAGCAACAAAGGATCTGCTGTTGTAGGAACAAACAACCTTGCATATGCTCAATTTAGTGGTGCTGGTTCTGTTACAGCAGGGGATGGTTTAGATAAGTCTGGCAATACAATGTCAGTTGACTTGAAGGCCAATGGAGGACTTGTAATAGAGTCTACAGAAATAGCTCTTAAGCTTGACGCTAGTTCTATAACAGGAACTTTAGCGATAGGAGATGGCGGTACAGGGGCAACAAGTGCAAGTGCAGCTAGAACTTCACTAGGACTTGCGATAGGAACAAATGTTCAAGCTTATGATGCAGACTTAGATGCTTTATCTGGATGTCAATCTGGTGCTGCTACTGCTTTAGCATTATTAACTTCGACAGAGGTTGCAATTTTAGATGGTTTAACTGCAACTACAGCAGAATTAAACATAATGGATGGAGATACTTCTGCTACATCTACTACTCTTGCTGCTGCTGATCGAATGGTAATAAATGATGCTGGAACTATGGTGCAAGTCGCTCTAACAGATCTTGTCACTTTCTTAGAAAATGGAAGTGTATCAGGCTTTGATATTGATGGAGGAACATACTAAATTAAACATTAGGAGGGCTGTGAAATGGCAAATCTTGTCAAATTAAAAAGAGGTAGCGGTAGCGACCCTGGTGCTTCTGATATGGTGGTCGGTGAACCAGTATTAAGAACGGATACAGCAGAATTATTTTTTAAAAAAGACGATGGAACAGTAGCAAAAGTAGCTGGTAGTAGTAATAGTGTTAATTTTGAATATCTTGAGCTTAGAAATGCTGCTAATAATGGTTCAGCATCTTACCCTAATGCAAATTTTACTCTTGTTGAGGCAGGGACTACAAGTGCTGTAAGTCCAACGGCAGCAAATACAATGCTAGTTAGTGTTAATGGTGTTATACAAAAACCAAATACAGGCACTTCTACACCTTCACAAGGATTTGCAATAGATGGATCAACAATAAAGTTTGGAGCAAATCTTACTTCTGCACCTAATTTCATTCTTTATCAAGAAGCTGGCGGTATAGGAGAACCAAGTAACAATACTGTTTCTACAAATAAAATAGTTGATGATGCAGTTACTTATGCCAAAATACAAAATGTATCAGCAACGGACAGAATTTTAGGTAGAGATTCTAGTGGTGCAGGGGTAATTGAAGAAATAACTCCAGCCAATCTTCGCACTATGTTGAATGTAGCTGACGGAGCTACAAATGTTACAAATAATAATCAACTGACAAACGGAGCAGGGTATATAACAGCAACTCTTACTGAAGAACAGGTTGAGGATTTTGTAGGTGGCATGGTATCTGGTAATACCGAAACAGGTATTACAGTAACTTATCAAGATTCAGATGGAACTCTTGATTTTGTAGTTGCAAGTCAAACAGATGAAAACTTTACGACAACCTTAAAAAATAAATTAGACGGAATTGCTGCTTCTGCTACTAATGTCACCAATAATAATCAACTTACTAATGGAGCAGGGTATATAACTGCGACTCTGACTAATGAGCAAGTTCAAGATATTGTTGGAGCTATGCTCACTGGCAATACTGAGACAGGCATAACAGTAACGTACCAAGATAGCGATGGCACTATAGATTTTGTCGTTGGCACGTTGAATCAGGACACAACAGGAAATGCAGCAACAGCAACGGCTCTTGAAACTGCAAGAACTATTGGAGGTACATCTTTTGATGGAACAGCAAATATAACACCAGCCGAATGTACAAATGCTGACACAGTTGATAGTTTACACGCAACAAGTTTTTTAAGGTCTGATGCTGCTGATACTGCTACTGGTTTATTAAGTTTAAATGGTGGTATAGCTATTCAAGGAAAATGTAGTGGTAATGTCACATCAGTTACTCAATCATCAGGAAACATAACATTTGATTTCTCAGCTTCAACTCATCACAAAGTAACATTAACTCAAAATGCTACTTTTTTAGAACCAAGTAATCAAACAGTAGGACAATCAGGATCAATATTTATTAAACAACCATCAAGCGGTAGTTATACAGGTTCTTTTCATTCTTCTTTTAAATTTCAAGGTGGAACACAACCTACATTGTCAACAGGGTCGGGTATGGTAGATCGTGTTGATTATGTTATTTATGAATCAAGTAAAATTCATGCTGTTGTTACTTTAGATTACCAGTAAAATGAAAACAGAATCTAGCTAATTATGACTCTAACAACAATTACATCTGCTGGAATATTAGACGGAGCTATACTTAATGCTGATGTAAATTCAAGTGCAGCAATAGCTAATTCTAAAATAGCTGGACTTGTAGCATCTGCCACTACAGATACAACTAATGCTTCTAACATATCATCAGGAACACTTGCAGCAGCTAGAGTTGCTACTCTAAATCAAGATACTACTGGGAATGCTGCTACTGCGACAGCATTAGAAACTGCTCGAACTATAGCTGGAGTTAGCTTTGATGGATCGGCTAATATTTCTTTAAATAATAATGCAATTACCAATGGTGCTGGATACATAACTGCAACTCTTACTAATGAGCAAGTTCAAGATATTATTGGGGGGATGCTTACAGGTAATACTGAAACAGGTATAACAGTAACTTATCAAGATAGCGATGGCACTATAGATTTCGTTGTAGGTACTTTAAACCAAGACACGACAGGTAATGCTGCAACTGCAACAGCTTTAGCTAACGCTCGAACAATAGCTGGTGTATCTTTTGATGGAACTGCAAACATTTCGTTAAATAATAATGCTATTACAAATGGTGCTGGCTATTTGGCAAACATTTCTGAGGATAGTTCACCGCAACTTGGGGCAGACTTGGATGTTCAATCGAGCAAAATAACTACAGCAACTAGCAATGGTAATGTAAAAATTGAACCAAATGGTACTGGAGTTGTTGAGGTTAGAGGTGCTGGGGGTAATGATGGTGCTTTAATGCTTAACTGTTCAGCACAAAGTCATGGAATTAAATTAGTATCTCCAGCCCATAGTGCTGGTCAATCTTATACATTTATTTTCCCTGATAACCAGATTGCTGCCGATAAATATTTAAAAGTAAAAAGCATTTCTGGATCGGGTTCAACTGCTTCGGGGCAACTTGAATATGCTTCTTTAGATGCTAATGATTTAGGGGAAGGAACTGTTCCTGATGCAAGATTCCCATCTACATTACCAGCACTAAATGGATCAGCACTTACCAATTTAAATGCAAGTAATATTTCTTCTGGTACTATTTCAGCTTCAAGAATACCAACATTAAATCAAAATACCACAGGATCTGCTGCGACTTTGACTACTGCAAGAACAATAGCAGGTGTTTCTTTTGATGGGTCTGCAAATATTTCTTTGAATAACAATGCGATAACTAATGGTGCTGGATATATAACTTCTGCTGACAATGGTAATGCAGCGACACTAGGAGGAATTACTGCTGGTCAATTTATGAGAGATGACCAGAACCAAACTGCAACTGGCTTAATTACTTTAACTACAGGTTTAGAGTTAGGTGCAGATGCTAAATGCATTGCTGCTGTATCTTCTTTATCTGATGGGTCAACAATAACTGTTGATTTTACCTCTGGAATACATCATTCAGTCACACTAGGAGGAAATAGAACTTTTGGTAATCCGAGTAATGATGCAAGTGCGGTTGGACAATCAGGTTCAATTTTTATCACACAAGATGGCACTGGTGGTAGAACAGCATCTTTTCATTCAGACTATAAATTTGCTGGTGGTACAGCACCTACCTTATCGACAGGAGCCAACGCAGTAGATAGACTAGATTATGTTATCAAAGCTAGTGGAGTAATCCATTGCGTTATCACTTTGGATGTAAAATAAATGGCTTTATTTGACACACCACGAATGGGAGCAAGCGGAGCTTCTGGAGGCGGTTACGAAATTGATAATGCTATTAGATTTAATTCAGCAGATAGCATGAAATTAGAAAGAACCCCAAGTAGCAGTGGGGATAGAAAAGTGTGGACTACAAGTTTTTGGGTAAAAAGAACAAGATTAGATACAACAACTTATTTATTTAGTAATGTAATGGTATCTGGAAATGATGGTATCGCTGCAATATATTTTCATAGTAATAACAGAATTAATGTATATTATGACTCTCCGGGGGGTGGCTCAAATAATCAATATGGTGATGTAAATAATAGAGAATATCTTGATACAAATGCTTGGTATCATATAGTTTGGCAAGTAGATGCAAGTAATACTACTCATAAAATATGGGTAAATGGAGAGGAACAAACGATTGGCCTTTATCCTCCAGATTATGACTATGGAATGAATGCCTCTGGTCATAGAATGGGATGGGGGGTTGATATGTGGGATTTATATACTTATTCAAATTTTTATTTAGCAGAAGTATACCATTGTGATGGTCAAAAATATTCTGCTAGTCATTTTGGCGAGTATAGTTCAGAAACAGGTGCTTGGGTTCCTAAAGATAGTACAGATGTAATATCAGCAGTAACATTTGGGACAAATGGTCATTATTTAAACTTTTCTGATGCAACAAATACAACTGCTGCAACTTTAGGTAAAGACTATTCTGGTAATGGCAATAACTTCACCCCAACTAATTTTTCAATAGCAGCATGGCCTGATAAGGATGTTGTAACTGATACCCCAACTAATAATTTTTGCGTTTTAAATTATCAAGACAAAAATAGTAACGTATCATTAATAAATGGTAATTTACAAACCGATACTTCTGCTATGGGAGGGCATTACCCAGTATTTGCAAGTATGCAATTAACAAGTGGTAAATGGTATTTAGAATTTAAAAGACTTGTAAATGATAGCTGTTTGCCTTCAATAATGGAAGTTGAACATGATGGTGGTTCTTTGAATACTGACTCTACAGTTGGAAATAATACTTCTTCTGTTAATAAACGTGGTTATGGATTATTAACTGGTGATGGGAGAAAATCACATAATGGCACATATTCAAGTTATGGGTCAGGAATAGGTCAAAATGATATTGCTATGTGTGCTTTTGATGCCGATAACGGAAAAGTTTATTGGGGTAAAAATGATTCTTGGTTTAATAGTGGAGATCCAGCAGCAGGGTCAAACCCAGCATTTTCTGGAATAGATATGACAGTAGCTTGGACTTTTGCGTTTCATACATACGGAAATTCTAATAATGTTTCTGTTAATTTTGGTCAACAAGGATTTAGTTATACTCCACCTGACGGATTTACTTCTGTTTGTGCTAAAAACCTTGCAGATCCAACAATAGTAAATCCACAAGATCATTTTAGTGTTGATACATATGATGGTAATGGTGGAACGAAAAGTGTGTCAGGTGTCGGCTTCCAACCAAACTTTACATGGGTAAAAAGTTATAAAGGAGATTATGCTACAAGTCATTATATGGTTGATGATGTAAGGTCAACAAGTTATCCATTTAAAAGATTATATTCAAATGACACTAGTTCAGAAGGAAACACTACTGACAGATTTATGTCTTTCGATAGTGATGGTTTTACAGTAAAAATGACAGGTGGTGGTGGTGGTTTTACTAACGCAAGCACACAAGATTATGTTGCATGGAGTTGGAAAATTCCTACAAGTTTTAGTAGTAGTGATGGATCTATTTCTTCTAGTGGTAAAAAAAATACAGATGCTGGGGTTTCTATTGTCCTCTACACAGGAACAGGAAGTTCTGGGACAGTAGGGCATGGTTTAGGTGTAGCTCCACAGGCTATGTTTGTAAAAACAAGAGATTCTAATGATCATTGGGCTGTTTATAATCATAGAATAGGTAATAATAAAATAATATATTTAAATCTTACAAATTCTACAGCTAGTTCATCTGGTTACTGGAATAATACAACTCCTACCTCATCTGTATTTTCTGTAGGTAATGATAATAAAACTAATAAAAGTGGTGATGACTATATTGCATATTGTTTTAGTGAGGTTAAAGGCTTTTCAAAATTTGGAAAGTATGTTGGAGGGGGTCAAACAGGACAGCCATTCATACACACTGGATTTCGCCCTGCATGGATATTATTGAAATGTATAGACTCTAGTCAGAACTGGGTATTGATTGACGATCAAAGACCTGGAGATCCTAGTTATATATCAAGTTATAAAGGCAATAAAGAATGGGGGCCTCTTGAGACTAATACATCAGATAATCAAAGTTCTAATGGTCAAACCACTAATTTAATTTTATCTAATGGTTTTAAACTTTTAGGATCTTCAAATAGAAATATAAGTGGTCAAGATCATGTATATTTTGCTTTTGCAAAAAATCCTTTCAATTCGTCATTCGCAATGTAATATATAATTATGGCATTTAAATTAAACGGAAACACATTACCACTCGATGTACCTTTTACAGTAGGTGATATAAATTACCCTGCCAATTGGCTAAGATATGCTACTACTGATGAAAAAACAGCTATTGGAATTACTGAAGTAGCTGATCCAGATCCTATTGATGGTCGTTTTTATAATGCTGATGGATCTGCAAAATCACTTACAGATACAACAGCAACTTTTAATGGTGTTGAACATACTGAGCCGGGAGTTAAAACAGTAATGATAAATTATGAAAAAAAACAAGCAGCAGTATTACTAGCTAAATATGATTGGCAAGTTGTAAGAAAAACCGAAAAAGGAACTGCAATGGATTCAGCAGTTGTGACATATCGTGATGGAATACGCACAGCTTATGAAACAAAAAAATCAGAGATAAATGCGTGTTCAGACATAGCTGCAATGGTTACTTTGTATGGAGCAACATTTGATTCTGATGGTAATTTCGTAAAAATGAATATGACTCAATATCCAGAAGATCCTTATCCATTAAGTTGATATAGAAATAGAAAGCTAGTATTATACTAGTATAAATCTTATGACTTAATGTTAAATCCAAAACAAAAACTTGCTGCCTTACAGGCAGAGCAACAACAAATAGCTCAAAATTATAATAATGCCAAACAAGTTTTAGCAAATTGCGAAAGAAAATTATTACAACTACAAGGTGGAATTGAAGCTTGTGAAGATCTTATAAAAGCAAAAGAAGAAAAACCAAAAGCTAATTAATTTTTTCTTGCATTTGTCTTGTCATTATCCCCATAGTGACGTATAGAGGGGATAGAGCTACAATAAGCAGTAACACAAGCACACTTGTAAAAGCTAGTGCTTTCGCTATGGATTCTCTAATCATGTTCCAAAAAATTTCTAATATTTTGAGTATAGCCTCATTCATACTTATAGTCAGCACTTTAGTTTCAGCATTTTTTGGTTACAAGTACCTTAGTAGCGAACAGTTTAAAACAAAAATGATGAATCAAGTATTAGAAAAAGTACAAGGACTTATGCCAAAAATTCTTGACGCAGAAATACCTGATGTAACAGGCCCATCGATGCAGTTACCTAAGTTCAAGTGAATTGTTATTGGTGTAATTCTGAGTTAATACCAAGTGGAGATATAGATATTGATGAGTCAATGCCAACTTATCCTGAGTTTTCGGTAATGACTAACTTATCTTGTCCTAAATGTTTTTCGCAAGTAGAAGTGTTGAAAAAAAGAGATGCCCTCAATTGAAATACAAGAGATTGTAATACCAGAAATACAATCTATAAATGTTCAAATTTTTGTACCATCAACTTCTACATCTTTAGATGTACCTTTACCAAATATCAATTTACCAGGATGTGTAAAAACGCATCGTGATGTAAAACCTACTAATACTGCAATTGTTGAGGATGATGTAAATGGCTCGTTCTATTCTTGTCCACCAGGCTATGAGATACCTTCTTATGTTCCGATAGAATATAATCCTAAAAAATTAGAAATAGTAGAGCAGAAACAAGAACAAAAACCTGCACAAAAAGTTCCAGAAAAGAAGTTTGAACAACCGCAAATTCCAGAGCAAGAGAAAGAAAAAGAAACTGTAAAATTAGTTGATTGTCCAGGTGACGATAATTTAAGAGTAGGCCAATATGCTTCAGAACTTAAACTAGAGATTGTCAAAGGTCATCGCAGATCGGAAGATGGACTTAAATGCTATGAAATCTTTGAAGACGTTCCATTCATCTCTCAATACCTACCTCCAGTTTCTACTGTTGTTAGTACTACTGCTATTGGACTTATCGCTGCGAGTAGTCCAGCATTATTATCAATTATCAAGCCCCTTGTGAAAAAATTAGTAGGACGTTTTAGCAAGAAATCTACTGCTGAGAAGAAATAATTTTGTGAGTGTGAGGTAATACTTGATTAGCTTTAGGGACTAAATATACATCCTTACATAAATTAAAAAATGGGCTATCTTTTGTCAGCATTATGCCCTCTTGTTTTAATTTTCCACATTCACGAATACGAGCTATCTGCCAATCTAATCGTTTATTTTCTAAGACTTGTTTCTGTATAGAAATCTGCGTATCAGCAGCAGACTTGCATTGATTCTGTAAACCACGATCTAACGGAATACTAAATGTTGCAGATATTCCAAAATTCAAAGCATAACTGTCTTTATTTGTCCCAGAATAATTTTTTTGCATAAATAAAATATCGCCCGGATTGTCAGGCACACCATCATCATCTGCGTCTGTCGGGTCATAGTATGGTGTTTCATAATAATCCCGATAAGGTTTTAAATAATTTGCTCCAAAAGTGGTGAATGGGCTAATCGTAAGTGTTGGCCCTTGACAAACAATATTTCCTCCATATTGGTTGGTGGTCATATTGCCTGTTAACGACTGGATTGCCATATTCGTTACCGAGCCATTATTAGATTGACTTACAGCATTTGCAAAGACTTGCGTTGGATATAAAAGTATTACTGAGAGAATACTGAGGTACTTGTAACTACGCTTGTTGATTCTATATTTCTTTGTATTGTTGTCACGTTGGAGACTCCACCGGGGCCTCGATAAGTTTCCGTAAATTGGAATGCGTTCCCAGAAGTTGAGTCGGTTAATGTGAATACTGGTTTGTTTTCTGCCGATAGATCTAAACCTGTCCATGTATAACTTTGACCACCTACTGTCCCATCAACATTCGTTGTGTCGGGAGCAACTGATCCATCGGTTGAGACACCCAATCCAGTAACAGTATACTCATAAGAATTACCATGATAATCTGTAGAAGTGATAGTCTCATTGATTGATGTGGTTGTATTCGTGGTGCTTGAAACTGTCCCTGTAGTAAAGGCAGGGACAATAGGTTGAGCATTAAGCGGTAAAGCATATAAAAAAACTAGCAGTAAAAGTTTTTTCATAAATCATCTTATAGTTAGCTCCGTTACAAACTGTCCTGTAACAGTAGAACCAGAATCTCCTTCATGTAATCCTGTAATCCCATGACCTGATGTGATAGAACCTGCGAAACCATCTCCACTTCCAGCTACAGTTGAAATCACACTTCCAAAGTTAGGAACTGTTCCAGCAGTAATAGTGCTATTGCTGCTTGGAATCGTATCTGCTGCTGTGAATGATTCTGTTAGTGACCATGTGCTTGCACAGTTAGCAGGGTCTTCTCCACATCCATTTATAGAATAATCTCCAGCATTTAAAGTAACTGCACCATTACTTACAGTTAGTCCCCCGATCTGATCGTTTGTATCACTTGTACCGATATTGCTGCCAGAAGCACTATATGACGCACCAATCCGTGTTGCCTGTGTCATAGCAGCGTCAACTTTTACACTTACGCTCGATGTAAATTTTGAAGTGATGTCAGCGTGAACTGGTGCTGATAATAAAAACAATAATGGAAGTAGCTTTTTCATTTTTTAGGTTTAGGGTCGATTACTTCAGCACCCTCAATCTTGATAGGTGTTTCTACCCTTATAGTCTGAACCATACCTTGATTTTCTGCAACTTTACTGTCTTTCTCAC
>VTLG01010544.1_pt1 | contig 24483 bp, 15 predicted proteins | sample 4694571 | NCBI WGS metagenome assembly VTLG01 (sample SAMN12604809, study PRJNA352737) | marine metagenome | biome: ENVO:00000447; feature: ENVO:00000209|ENVO:00000569|ENVO:01000036; material: ENVO:00002151; isolation source: viral sequences binned using virsorter ...
TATCCTTTAATACAACCCTTAAATAAAACTTATTTGTTATAAATACTTCTGCGAGTTAGAGAGAGGTACACTTATAATGATAGACCCAATTACAGCAGTAAGTGTTGCAACAGCTGCTTTCAACACAATAAAACAAGGATTTAATGCAGGCCGAGAATTTGAATCTATGGCAGGCGATCTATCTCGTTGGATGGGCGCAGTTTCCGATATCAAAAAAGCAGACGAATACAATAAAAATCCACCCCTATTCAAAAAACTATTTCAAGCAGGTTCAGTAGAAGAAGAAGCTCTACAAACACTTATGGCTAAGAAAAAAGCAGAAGATATGCGTGAGGAATTAAAGAATATAATTATGTTTACCAGAGGGACTAGTGCTTGGGACGAACTGCTGAAAACAGAAGCCGATATTCGTAAGAAAAGGCAAAAGATGATCTATGATCAAGAAGAAAGAAGAAGAAAGTTTTTTGAAATATGTGCTATTATTTTAATGATATTATTGTTTGTATCATTTGGTGGTTTTCTTATATATCTTTATTTGTCTACCAGAGGATATGTTTAAAACATAACTTGTCTAAATATGTTTCACCATGATTAGACACAAATATAGAATCATTCGTAGAGTGGTTGAACATGATGGTTTAAACGAAGATGATGCTGATATAATTCTTGCACAACTCCCCACAGAAAAGAATGAAACTCTTGAAAAAGAGAAATATCCTGTTGATGATACAGGAAACACGCCATGGGGTTATGGGAGAGACCCAGACCTTTACGATTAATCTTATAAATAATATTTATAAGGAGCATCAATCATAATGGCCAATCATTTTATGGGTATGGACGGATTTGTCTGGTTTACTGGAGTCGTAGAAGATAGAGATGACCCAGATCAACTTGGACGAGTCAGAGTTCGTTGTTTAGGTTTTCACACAGAAGATAAAACTCGTATTCCTACAGCTGATTTGCCGTGGGCTCATGTCATGCACCCTATAACTGATCCTTCTATGAATGGTATGGGTCACACTCCATCTTTTATGGTAGAGGGAACTTGGGTTCTTGGTTTCTTTCGTGATGCAGAAGATAAACAACAACCTATCATCATAGGAACTTTGCCAGGCGTACCAGAACTATTAGGAAATCCAAATTTAGGATTTAATGATCCTAATCGTAGAAGTGATGATAAAACGAAAGATGAATATAACCAATCTGTTTATCCCAAAAAAATTGGTGAGTCAGATGTCAATCGTCTTGCAAGAGGTGTTGACAAAGAAACAACAATCATAGGTGAAAAAGATAACACCAGAACGATTGGTATTCCAGCCGCAGATGACACTTATTGGGATGAGCCTAAATCAACTTACAATGCAAGCTATCCAAAGAACCATGTTTTTGAATCTGAAGCTGGACATATCGTAGAGTTTGATGATACACCAAAGTTTCAAAGACTTCACGAATATTCAAGTTCTGGAACTTTCTATGAAATAGATGCAGATGGAAATAGACACGCAAGAATATTAGGTAATAACAAAGAAATTGTAAAGGGTGATGAGTTTAAGTTTGTTCAAAAAGATATGAACCTTACTGTTTCTGGAACTTTAAATATTAAATGTGATAAACTGAATATAGAAGTTTCTGACGATTATAAACAAGAAGTGAATGGTGATAAAAATGTTTTAATCAAAGGAACAAGCACGATAGATATTACAGGTGCAGTAAAAGAAGATTACGCAAGTACATATGCACAATCTATTATTGGTAAGACAACAAAAAAGTTTGGAGATACATTAACAAATTATCATCTAGTTACAAATCAAAGCACACCTACTGTAACCAATCATTATGAAGCAGATGTTTTAAATTATATTACTGGTAAAACACAATTTCATACATCAACTAATTTTGAGATATACTCTGATGCAACTGTAAATATTGATGCAGATACAGTAGATATAGATGCATCAACTACAACAACTATAGATAGTGATGCTATTAATCTTAACAATGGAACTAAGGGTGCAGCTAGAGAAGATGATACTGCTATAGGAACTGACCCAGCTCACGCAGCTCATGGTTCAGAAATTACTAGTACTATTAATTCATTTTCTAGTAGTGTTAAAATTGGTGATGCTAGAAGTATAACTGCTGACTCTGCAACTGCACCAGATACAGATGATATAGATGTTGAAACTGTAGATGAACCAGACATTGCAGATATCGAACCAAAGGCTGCTGTTGCTGGTGGTGGAGAAGATGAACCTTCAGATGAAACAACAGGTTCAAGTTTAACACCTACTACAGATGGAGGCCCAATGTCTGGTGCTGGTTCTACTTTATCTCCAGATAGTGGTGGATTAAATAATGCAATCATATCTGATCCTGGCGATTGCACTAGAAAAGACTTAGGTTCTATTTCTGAACAATATGAGTCTAACGGAAATGCTGGTGCGATAGGAAAAGATAGAGTCGGTGGTTACTCATATGGTTCATATCAGATTGCAGCCAAAGTTGGAACTATGAAAAAGTTTTTAACTTTTCTACAAACAAAAGAAAATGGTTATACAGATTTTTATACTGGACTTGAAGCCGCAGGGGGTAATGATGGTGCAAAGGCTGGGTCAAATTCATTTAAAAACAAATGGAAAGAGTATGCAACATCTACACAAGATGGTGATAGATTTAAACAAGCACAACATGATTTTATACAAAGAACACATCACGATATTGCAGTAAAGAAATTTAAAGAAGCAACTGGTATTGACATTTGTGATGGAACACATAGTAACGGAATACAAGATGCTTTTTGGAGTACAGCTGTTCAACATGGGCCAGGGACAAGTGTATTTAAAAGAGCTCTTGAAAGAACAGGAAAAACTGCAACCACAGTTACAGATGCAGAACTCATAGCAGCCATATATGATGAAAGAGGTAAACTAAGAAGTGATGGTAATTTACATTACTTTAGAAATAGCACATCTGGAGTTCAAACAAGTGTTAAGAATAGATTTGTAAGTGAAAAATCTCTTGCACTTGCGAATAATACAAACACCTTATTCAATGTTTCATCTACTATTGTATAAATAATATAAACTAAGGAGTCTACATATATGGCAATTTATGATGCACAATCGCAAAATACCGCTAGGTCTACAAGACAGTATACAGACTTGGATTTATTTTTCGGAAAAAAAAGTTCTGATAATGATATTCAAAAGATAACTGATATTTTAGCTGTCAAAAGGTCTATCCGAAATCTTGTGCAATTAAATGTCTATGAAAAACCCTTTCACCCAGAAATTTCTGGTGGTGTAAGAGAAATGTTATTTGAAAATATGTCACCAATTACATCTTCAATTATAGCAAGAAAGATTGAAGATGTTATTGTTAATTTTGAACCCAGAGCCCGTTTGGTATCAGTTCGTTCTATACCAGATTTAGATCGTAATGCGTATGAGGTGTCTGTTGAATTTTATGTTGTTAATGCTCCAACTGAATTAGTAGATTTATCCATAATGTTAGAAAGATTACGATAATGGCCACAAATGAAAAAAGACTTAATGTTACAGAATTTGACTTTGATGACGTAAAAGATAACCTCAAAGTATTTCTCAAAGGACAAACAGAATTTAAAGATTATGACTTTGAAGGTTCTGGTATGAATATTCTTTTAGATACTCTTGCATATAATACTCACTATCTTGGTTTCAATGCAAATATGTTAGCAAATGAAATGTTTCTGGATAGTGCATCTTTAAGATCTAGTATAGTATCTCATGCAAAAACATTAGGATATGAAGTTACATCTGCAAGAGCTCCTTCTGCAACAATCAATGTCGCATTGACTACAGATAGTGCAACAAAAACAATGTCTGCTGGAACTGCATTTACAACGACAGTAGATGATGTAAGTTATCAGTTTATTACAGTTGCTGATGTTACAAGGTCAAATAGTGCTGGACAAGTTTCTTTTGATTCGACAAAGATATATGAGGGAACTTATATTACCAATAAATTTATTGTAGATACTTCTGATGTTGAACAAAGATTTGTATTAGGTAATAATCGTGCAGATACTTCTACTCTTACAGTAAAAGTACAAACGTCTGCAACTGATACTACTACAGTTACTTATACTAAAGCAACAGATATTTCACAACTCTCAGCAACAAGTACAGTTTATTATTTACAGGAAGTTGAAAGAGGAAGATTTGAAGTATATTTTGGAGATGGTGTTGTAAGTAAAGCATTGTCTGATGGAAATATAGTTGTTCTTCAATATGTTGTTACAAATAAAACTGCAGCCAATGGTGCTTCTTCTTTTTCTGCACCTTCTTCAATTGATGGTGTAAGTACAATTACATTAACCACAGTATCAAATGCATCTGGTGGTGCAGAACCAGAAAGTTTAAATTCTATTAAATTACAAGCACCTTTAGATTATGCATCACAAGGTCGTGCTGTTACTACAGAAGATTATAAATTATATGCAAAAAAATTATTTGCAAATACACAGGCTGTATCTGTATGGGGTGGAGAAGATGGAAGTTATGATGTTTCAACTGGAGTATCGGACACACCAGAATATGGAAAAGTTTTTATTTCTATTAAAAGTACAACTGGATTAAATTTAACAGATACACAAAAAAATCAACTTGTAAGTGATTTTGCAAAATATAAAGTATCTTCTATTACTCCTGTAATTGTTGATGCAGAAACGACTTATATAATTTTGGGTATTACTTTTAATTATGATTCAACATCTACTACGAAAGAAAAAACAGAATTGGAAACTTTAGTCAATACTACAATTTCAAATTATACTGATGATGATTTGGAAGATTTTAATAAACCATTTAGACACTCAAAAGTAGCAAGACTTATTGATGAAACAGACAGTTCTATATTAAGTAATATTACAACAGTTACACTTGCAAAACTTATCACCCCAACAACTACAACTACAACTGCATATACATTAAATTTTAATAATGCATTTTATAATCCACACTCTGGTCATAATGCCACTGCTGGTGGAATTATTGCATCTACTGGTTTTTATATTTCAAGTGCAACAACAGAATATTTCTTTGATGATGATGGTACTGGTAATTTAAGAATTTATTATTTGGTTGCTGGTACTAGAACGTATTATGATGAAAAAGCTGGAACAGTAGATTATACAAATGGTGTGATTAAAATAAATTCTATTTTAATTAGTAGTGTATCAGATGTAGATGGTTCTTCTTCTACAAGATTTCGACTTACTGTAATTCCAGATTCAAATGACGTTATTCCTGTGAGAAATCAAATATTAGAAATTGATACTACTAATACAACAATTACTGGTGGAATTGATGCTACTGCTACTACAGGTAAAGGTTATACTGTTGCAACTACTGGAACAACAACTACAACTTCTGTTTCTACCAGTTCGTCTACGGCAAAAACATCCAGTTATTAAGAGTGAATAATGAGTAAAAATGATTCTAAACTTGTAACGAAAGTTTCTTCTCTTGTCGAAGGACAAGTGCCTGAATTTGTTGAATCAGACCATCCAATATTTGTAAAATTCCTAAAAGACTATTATCAGTTTCTTGAAGCTGGTAGAATAACTTTATCTGGAACTGTCAATTATATATCTCTTGAAACATCAACTGTATCTTATGTTTTAGATGAAACTGACGGAGATAGAATTGTTACAGAGATTGGTGAGGGTTCTACTGGACAGTTTGTAAATGGAGAAACAATAACTGGTTCTTCTTCTAATGCAACTGCAACTGTATTAATAGATGATTCTAGAAATGGTTATCTCTATATAAGTTCTCAACAAAAGTTTATTACTGACGAAACAATAACTGGTGGAACTTCTGGTTCTACTGCAACAATATCAGAGTATCGTGCAAATCCAGTTCAAAATATTCAACAACTTTTAGAATATGCAAACACCGATAATACGATTTATGATTTCTTAGAACAATTTCGTTATTCGTTTATGAACGCAATTCCAAGCACACTTGCATCTGGTGTATCGAAAAGAAATCTAATTAAAAATATAAAAGACTTATATACAGCCAAAGGAACTTCAGAAGCTACAAAACTTTTTATGAAAATCTTTTTGGGTGAAGAACCAGAAGTAGTTTATCCAAACCAATATATGTTAAGATCATCAGATGGTAACTTTGGACAAAAAACTGTTTTAAGAGTTGTTGCAGATACAGGTGTTACTGGTGATGAAGTTTTAAATCAAAAAATTACTGGTGCAAGTTCTGGTGCAACTGCAACTGTTGAAGCTTCAGAGTCATTCGCACAAGGTTCTGACTCCATAACAGAACTTCAAATACAATCTATTACAGGAACATTTACAGATGGAGAAAGAATAACTGCAAACTCAATTGATAGAGATGTTATTGTAGGATTTACAGTTAAATCTATTGTTTCCTCTGCAACAATAGTAAATGATGGTATTCTATATTCTGAAGATGAAAATATTGATATAGAAAGTATTGGGAATGGAGAAGCAGAGCTTGTTATTAATAATATTAAAAGGGGTTCTGTAAGTGGAGTAGAAGTTGATGATGTTGGAACATTATATGAAGTAGGTGATACATTAACTTTTACAGCTGCAAGTACAGACACAGATGTTAAATCTGCAAGTGGTTTTGTCAGTATGGTTGGTGGTGGTATATTACAAGAAACTGGAACACTTGATGATTCTGACATTACAACTGATACTATAATTTTAGAAAATAATACTAATACACATATGGAGTCTTTTTCCATTATAGTTGAATCAGTTACAACCGATACATTGAAGGGTGATGGTGAAACAAAAGAATTTACTTTAACAAATTTAAATGCAAATACAGACTCCGATATAACTTTATATGTAGATAATATAAAACAAAGTACAACAGACAAGATTGGTAATACTGTATATACCTTAGTAGGACAAACATTAACATTTACAGATGCACCAGCAAAAAATGATACAATTTATCTTCAAGGTTCAAGTACAGACCATATAGTTTTAGATGGTACAGATAGTTCTTCAACTGATGCTGGACACCAAATTATCACAGAGATCGGTTTAGACTTTGAACAAGAAGATACACATTCAACTGATACTGACCAGATTGTTTTAGAATTTGATACTTTTTCAGCTGCAGAGGCTGGTGCAATACAAAAAGTTCATGTTTCAGATGGTGGTGTAGGATATACAAAACTACCAACTGTAACAGTATCAACCACAACTGGAACAGATGCAGCCCTTCTTGCAGTAACAAATAATATTGGTGCAATTGATTCTGTTAAAATTAAAGATGGTGGTTTTAGATATACTTCCACCAATGTACCAGACCTTACACCAAGAGCTCATTTTGTTTTAAAAGATGTAACTGGAACTTTTGCAGCTGCAAATACTTTGACAACTCATGTTGGTACTGTAAAAGGTTGGGATTCTAATACTAAAGTTCTTAATACCACATTTGAAAATGTTATTAGGGTTGAACAAGAACAAACAGGAACATTCCAAGAGGGTATAGATTTAGAAGATGGAACTGTTGATAATGATCCAACAATAACAGAAGGTATAGAATTAGAAGATGAACAAGACTTTGATTTAACTGAAGGCGATTCTATATTATTAGAAGGAACTAGAGTTGTAACTCCAGATTCAAAATATGTAGTATTAAAAGTTAAAGCAGTAGAAAATCCTAATGACTCCACTAAAAAGGTTTTTACTATTGATGGTGTAATACAACCAACACTTGCATTAACTCAAGGTAACACATATTATTTTGATTTATCAGACAGTTCGTTATACAATGCAGATACTTCACAAAATCATCAACTCAAATTTTCAATAACATCTGACGGAACTCATGGTGGTGGTTCTGCATATACCACAGGAGTAACTACTTCTGCATCCTATATTGATATTGGAACATCTGATGCATATATTCAAATAGTTGTTGCAACTGGAGCTCCGAATCTATATTATTATTGTGTCAATCATTCTGGTATGGGTGGTGCGATAGAATCCAAAGAAGTACAAACATTTGTAGCAGATGAAAACGATAATTTAGTTTTAGATGGTTCTGCATCTTCTATATTCTTTTTACAATTAGAAGATTCTTTAGGTAATGGATTTTTAAGAGAAGAAAATACTACTACTAGAGCTGCAAATATTATACTTGAGGATAATCTAAATCCAAATGGTAATTATAGTGTTTTATTAGAAACTGGTAATCAACTTTTAAAGGAAGGAACTGATACAGTAGATATATCTGAATCTACTACTTTTGGTAATCATTTTTTATTAGAAAGAACAACACTTGATGGTTATGCAAATCAAACATCTGATACTATTGGTGGTATTTTTGTACAAGATGAAAATGAAAAAATATTAATCAATCGTTATCACGAAGTTGATTTAAATGGTAGGTTATTATTAAATGCAACAGACTCAAGTGGTACAAATGCTGGAGAACATCTTGCAACAGAAAATGCTGGTAGAAGATTAGTTCTTGAGGGAACAGATTCAGATGAATCTAATATTAGAGATAGATTAACTTTTGAAGATGAAACTGGAGATGGTGATATTGTTCTTGATGGTACGGATAGTGACTCTGTAGATGCTGGTGATAATATTATTAATGAGAGTGGTATTGACTTTAGTAATCAAGATGTAACCATAACGGATTCAAGTGGTGCAAGTGGTACAATTGTAAAAGTAGATATTGCAAATGTTACAAGTACAGTTGAAACAACATCAACAAGTATTGGTGAATATTCTGGTATACGAAGTTTATTAGGAGAAGATTTAAACCGATTACAAGACTCCTATTATTATCAAGATTATTCTTATGAAGTTAAAATCGGTGCAGCCTTTTCTGACTATCTTAATGAATTAAAGAAGTCTGTTCACCCAGCAGGATTTAGACCATTTGGTAAGGTGTCTATCGCAAGTGAAATATCAGTAGCTGTTACTGCAACTGGTGCTGGTGTAGCTGGATTTGATGGTGATGATACATTCTCACCGATACTTGGTTCTGCACTAGAAACTATCTTTGAACAATTAATCCAAAGAAGAATGGGTGCTCCAAAATATGAAGTTGGAAATATCAATGACCAAATCATATACGAAGATGGTGTGATTGCTGGAGATAAACTAGTTCTTGATTCTACAGTACCTATAATATTATTAGAAGATAATACACCTATACAACTAGAGGGTACAGATTCGGATAGTTCTGACGAAAGAGATTTCATTTCACAAGAAGAAGATACAGGCTCGACAACACCAGCAGATGTTTCCATAGTTCTAGAAGATAGTTTACAACCAAGTGGTTATGATTATAGTGTTGCTTATGTTGTATTAGATTCTAGTGCAGCTGGATTTGCAGATGAGAATGGTAAAATAGATTTAGAATCTGGTGCATTAGAAAATGAATTTGAGAATATCTTATTAGAAGATGGTGACTCTATTAGAGTTGAAGATGGTTTCCATAGAACAGGTGACTCAGTATTATATGAAGGTAATTCAGATGTAGAGATGGGTAATCTGGGTGGAAGAATGATGTCAGAAAATTCCCTTACCTCTGGTGGACAATCTGACAAACATTTAGTAAAACATATTACCACAAAATTAACAACGAAACCATCTCCAAGAATTACAAGAAATCTTCTTATCTATCTTGCAGATACTCCATTTGGAGCTTCACCTAATGGATTGCAATTAGAAAATTCAACTTCTGGTTCTTTTAATACTGGACTTATAGTACTTGATGGACATTCACCATTGGATGAGGGTGTAGTTCCAGTTACGTTAGAGAGTCCTGTAAGTCGTATAGTATTAAACGGAACAGATTCAGATTCAACTAACGCTGGTGATGCTCTTTTAACAGAAGAGGGTGATGTAGTTGTAAATGAAGAAACAGAAACAGATACAGGTATCAAAGATAGAGTTCTGCTTGAAAGAGGTGGTATACTTATGGCAGAATCAGATAAGTATTCTTTCCCAACTGGATATGTTGCAGACGAGAATGAAAATATAATTTTAGAAGATTACAATAACGATAGTGAAACAATATCTTTTGATGAAATTGGTAGTCTTAGATTTAAAGATATATTACGAAGCGAAAAACTTATATTAGAACAAGGTGTAATAGAAAAAATTGATCAAATAATTTTATTAGAAGATAATGTAGATGGTAATAGTGAAAAAAATAGTTTAGTATTAGAAGGTGGTGGTAGAGTTGCATTTGAAGATGGAACTGAACAATCAAAACTTTCTGGTGCTGGAGCTATATATCAAGACAATGCAAATGCAATAGAAAATGTAGGAATATTGTTAGAAGATTTTGGACAAATTCAATTAGATGGTACAGATATAAGTTCAACTGATGCTGGAGATTATTTACTTGAAGAAACAACAAAATCTAATAGATTTACATTAGAATTATCTGGAAGTCTTATTTCAGAAGATTGTTCAACAAGTAGTGTTGTAGAACATTTAATTCTTGAAGGTGAATCTAAAGGAAGAATATTATATGAACTTGATTCTGGATATGCTTATGTTACTACACTAGACAGAGGAGATAGAATTAAATTAGAACAAGGTGATGGAGATATCTTATTATTAGATGGTACAAATTCAGATTCAACTAATGCTGGAGATGCAGTTTTATTTGAAACTGAAGAAACAATAAACACAACAATTGCATTAGAAACAACAAACAGAATTATGTCTGAAGGCCAAATACCTTTAGAGAATTGGACACTAAATAGTAGAACAAGTCCTATAGGTGGACAACCAATAGTACATTCATCAGAAATTCGTACAAGAACAACTGGAGATATAACTTTAGAAGATGGAACAGCAGATAACTTGAGTTATAATGGACAAGGTTTTCTTGTATTAAATGGAACAGATAGTTCTTCCACTAATGCTGGGGATAATTTTGATTTAGAAGGTGCAACTGGAATAACTATATAAACTTTTTGTATAAATAAAGTAAAGGATAAAAAATGTCGGCAATCATTACTGAAAAATTTAGAAAACATAACGCAACACAATTTTATGAGTCTTTTTCTGAAGCTTCAGCTAGTGTTTACTATCTTTTCATTGGAAAAGCAACTGCTTTTACAACAGCAACAACAACTGGAAGCGATAGTTCACCCCCAACACCAGCAGATGCAGTAGGGGAAACACATTATTACGCATGGGATTCTATGTTGGCTGCAAAGAAAATTGCATCTTCAGATATAAGTTATGCACTCCCAAGAAGAAATTGGACAAATGGTACAACTTATGATATGTATGAACACAACATAAGTTCTTCTAATACTGCAACATCTGGTGCATCTAATCTTTTTGACTCAACATTTTATTTTATGACCACAGATTATAGAGTATATAAAGTTTTAGACAATAATGGTGGAACTGCATACTCTGGTGCTGAACCGACATCAACATCAAATTCACCTTTTGCGTTGGGTGGTTATGTTCTTAAATATATGTACACAATATCTGCTTCTGATGCAGCTAAATATTTAACAACTGATTATATTCCTGTTTCTACTGACTCTACTGTAAGTGCAGCTGCAACTGATGGTGCGATTGAGTCACTAGTTGTTACGGCTGGTTCTGGATATACAGATGGAACTTACTATTCAGCTGTTTATGGAGATGGTACAAGTCAAGGAACTTCATCTGGTGCAGTTATTAGAATAACAGTTTCCTCTGGTTCGATTGCATCTTTTGGATTAACTGCTGGTACAGACACAACAATTAATTCTGCTGGTGCTGGATATACATACGGAACAGTTAATCTTGGAGATGATTATATATTTTCTGATTCATCTTTAAGTAGTTCAACATCTTTAGGTTCAAGTGGAACTGGTGGTGCAATAGATGTTGTAATTAGTCCAAAAGAGGGACATGGTAATGATGCAGTAGTTGAATTAGGTGGACACTATGTAATGACAGCAACTACACTTAGTCAAGCAGAAGGTGATGATATTACAACTGCAAATGATTTCAGACAAGTAGGATTAGTTGTAGACCCAACAACTTATGGAACATCTACAGTTGCAAGTGACACAACAGTACGAATGACCCATGTTGTTAAAGGGTCATCTTCTTCTGGAACTTTTGAAGTAGACGAACAAATCTCACAAGCCTCAACTGGTGCAATAGGTAAAGTTGTAGAATGGGATAGTGATCGAAGTTTACTTTATTATCAACAAGAAAGATTTTCTGGGTATGGAACAAATGCAACAACAAGTGGGTTTGTTGCGTTTAGTGGTGCAAATGTAATAACAGGCGCAACGTCTGGTGCAACTCTTACACCATCAACTACAACAGAAACAGTAACACTACCAAATAGTAATACACTTTCTCTTACAACTGGATATGCAAATCCAGAATTACAACCAGATAGTGGTAATGTAATTTACTTAGAGAATAGAAAACCGATACAAAGAGATTCAGATCAAACTGAAGATATTAAACTAATAATTGAGTTCTAATAATGCCACAAATTACAAATTTAAATGTTGCACCATATTATGATGATTTTGATAAAGATGATAATTTCCACAGAGTTCTCTTTCGTCCTGGCTATGCAGTTCAAGCAAGAGAATTAACAACACTACAATCTATTATGCAAAACCAAGTCGAGAGATTTGGTAGACATATGTTCCAAGAAGGTAGTATGGTTATTCCTGGCCAACTTGCTTATTCTACTAGTGTTGACAATATCCAATTAGCTTCTACATTTGCTGGAGAAACACTTGTACCAAGTCAATATTATAACGCAACAAATCCAGTTGTTATTACTGGTGCAACAAGTGGAGTTCAAGCAAAAGTTATTGGTTATGCTGATGCAACATCAACCACACAACCAATTCTTGTAATTCAATATATAAATTCTGGTAGTGATTATGAAACTGAAACATTTTCTGATAGTGAGAATATAACAGCAGATATTGCAATAACACACACTACTGAATATGCAGCTCAAATTGCATCTGCAACTACTTATTCAAGTGATGCTAAACAAACTGGTTCAGCTGTAAAAATACAAGAAGGTGTATTTTTTGTTAGAGGACAATTTGTTAGAAGTGCAGAACAAACTTTATATTTAAGTTATACATCTACTGAAGAAAGTGTTCGTGTTGGTTTTCAAATAGTAGAAGAATTAATAACTCCAGAAACAGATTCAAGTCTTACTGATAATGCAACAGGTTCATCAAATTATGCAGCCAAAGGTGCTCACAGATTAAAAATTAATTTAACTCTTGTAAAAAAAGATTTGGGTTCAACTGAAGATACTGATTTTATAGAATTAATGACAATCAAAAATGGTAGATTAACTGCAAATCAAGCCCAATTAACAAAATATTCTCATATAGGCGATACACTTGCACGAAGAACACATGATGAATCTGGAGATTATACAATTGTTCCTTTTCAATTTGATGTTAGAGAAAGTATAGACAATTCAGTAAAAACAAAAGAATTTGATGGTGCATTTACCTCTGGTGCAAGCACAGATGATGGTAATACTGCTGGAGAAAGTTTACTTGCAATTGGTTGTTCACCAGGCAAGGCTTATGTTCGTGGATATGAAATAGAAAAAACTGGACTTGTATTTAAAGATGTTAATAAAGCTAGAGATTTTGATACAGTAAATGCTGGTGTTACTAATTTAGATTTAGGAAATTATGTAATTATAACAAATGTTTATGGAACACCAGATATAGGTGAAGTTTCTGGTGAAACTACTGCATATAAAACCTTAAAATTTTTCAATAATAAAACTGCAACAAGAGGATCTTCTTCTGGTATGGGAGCAAACATAGGTGTTGCCAGAGTTAGAGGAATGGAATATAATTCTGGTATTGCTGGAGATGCAGCTGCAGAACATAAATTATATCTTTTTGATATACAAATGTTTACTAGAGTAGAGTTAAGTGATACACCAAGCCCACTTCTTACTGCAACACATTCTACAGGAGTTAGATTAAAAGGTAATACTTCTAATGCAACTGGTTTTCTTTTTAGTACGGAATCTGGTGATGATGGAACGAGTGCATCTATAGTAAATCTAGTAAATGTAACTGGAACATTTCAAGTAGGAGAAAAAATAATTGCATCTGATAGTGCAGAAACAAGTGGACTAATAGAAAATTCATCTGATGCAGATTTAACTATTTCTAGTTTAGAAAATTTTTCTTTTGATGAAGTAAGAGCCATGTTTATGGATGATGATGATGCTGGTCAAGATTTTACAGCAGATGTTTCTGACATTTTTATAAAAACAGACAATTTAATGCATATTTCTGGAACAGATGATGACAGTTCTGATGCTAGTGGTGGTATTGTTTTAGAAGATGAAGCAGAAGGATTTAGAATAGAGTTAGAAACTTTAAGAGAACCTAGACTAAAAGAACCAGAAAAAAATTCTTTGGTTTTTAGACTTCCTAAACGAGTTATCAAAACATTAAAAACAGATGATAATGATAATGTAAGTGACTCTCAAATTTATATTCGTAAACAGTTTGTAGGTACAACAAATGCTTCTGGTGCAGTTTCATTTACTGCTGGTACAAATGAAACATTCGTATCCCATGATAATGCAGATTATGTTTTATCCATATTAACTGCTGGTGGTGGAACTGGTTCTCAAGGAGATTTAGTAGATATTTCTTCCACAATAAGTGGAACTGGTGGTGCAACAGTTACCATTACAGACAGCACTATATTAGGAAATGCAGCTAAAGTTAAATTTATAGGAACAGTTTTAAAAACAGCGGTAAATCCAAGAATTAAAACAACAAATCTTCTTAAACAGGTAAAAGTTGTTGCAAGTGATGCTGATGGTGCATATGGTGTAAGAGCAGATGATAAAGAAATTTCACTTGGTCGTGCAGATACATACAGACTTCAAGCAGTTTATGACTCAGAGGATACTACTGCTGATGCTTCAGTTCCTTCAATGACAATATCAAGTGTAGAAGGAACTTTTACAAGAGGTGAAAAAATAGTTGGTGGAACTTCTAAGTCAAAAGGAAGAATATTAACAACGACTAGTCCTATGCAGTATAGTCTTAATGGTAACTTTGGTGTATCAGATTTTACTGCTGGTGAAACAATTACTGGACAATCTTCTGGTGCAACTGCAACAGTAGGAACTCTTACTGCTGGAAGTAAAATTATAACCAATAATTTTGAACTAGATACTGGACAAAGAGATAACTTTTATGATATCGCAAGAATAGTTCGTAAACCAAATGTTTCAGCTCCAAGAGGAAGATTACTTGTAGTATTTGATTATTTCTCACATGGTGCTGGTGAATATTTCTCTGTAGATTCTTATACTGCAAGTGCTGGTCAAATGAACTATGATGATATACCAACATATACTGCAACGAGAGTTGACCCAGATGACCCAGAACCTACTGGTAAATTTGATTTAAGAGATTGTTTAGATTTTAGGCCTACTGTAGAAGATATTGCAGGCTCATCAACTACAGTAACAGCAGTTGATACAATAACAGGAAATTCATTTGATTTTTCTGCAAGACAGTATGATGGTACTGGTGCAGTTGTTGTTAACATTCCAAAACCAAATAGTGCATCAACACACGATTATGAATTTTATCTTGCAAAAATGGCAACTTTATTTTTAACATTAAAAGGTACATTTAAAGTTATTGAGGGTGCTTCTGCTGAAAATCCAAAACCACCAAAAGAAATTGATAATGGAATGAAACTTGCTTCAATACATTTACCACCATATACATTTAAACCTACAGATGTTAGGATAAAAAGATTTAAAACTCAAAGATTTACTATGAGAGATATTGGTAGAATAAAAAATCGTGTGGAAACTCTTGAATCACAAACTGCGTTATCTCTTTTAGAAAGAGATGCAGAGTCATTTGAAATACAAGATGCAAATGGGTTGAATAGATTTAAGTCTGGGTTTGTTGTTGATAATTTTGCTGGACATAGAGTAGGAGATACTTTACATAAAGATTATAAATGTTCGATTGATATGCAAAAACATGAATTAAGACCTATGTGTGTTATGAGAAATGCAGCTCTTACAGAAGTTGCAACTTCTGATAGTGCTAGAACAACTGCAAACTATAAAAAAACTGGTGATTTATTAACACTACCTTATACAGAAGAATCTTTTATATATCAACCATATGCAACAAGAGTTGAGAATGTACAAACATATTTAATTCACGAATGGGTTGGTAAAATTACCATGAATCCAGAAGGTGATGAGTGGTTTGAAACAGAAGAAGTTCCAGCTGTTACTATAAATGTTGAAGGTGATTTTAATTCAATTGAAAATGGTTTAAGAAATAGAGGTGTTCTTGGAACTGTATGGAACGCATGGCAAACTCAATGGAGTGGTGTTGTAGACCAAGAAGAAGATCGATTTGTTTCTGGACAAGGTAATGTACAAAATGAAATTTCTGTTAGAACTACCACTACTACAAGAACAGATTTAGTAAGAACTGGTGTAGAAACATCAGTCGTAGAAAATATTGAAGAAGAATCTTTAGGTAAAAGAGTTATTTCAAGAGCAATAATTCCTTTTATAAGACCAAGAAGTATTACTGTAACTGGTGAATGTTTTAGGCCAGGTATAAGACTTTTTGCTTACTTTGATGGTAGAGATGTAAATAATTTAATAACACCAGCATCTACAGAGTATACAAATAAAACAACAATTACGGAAGGTGTTGGTGGAACTACAGATGATGCACAAAAGTTAATTACAAATGGTGCTGGTAAAGTAGAATTTACATTTAGAATACCAGAATATAGATTTCGTGGACAAGAGTCCCAACCTAGATTTAGAACTGGTGAAGTAGAATTTAGATTAACATCAGATAGAGAAAATAATAAAAGTAATGTTCCCAAGAGTGCTGGACATACAACTTACATTGCAAAAGGTATACTCTCGACTTTAGAAGAAACAATTATTGCAACTAGAAATGGTAGAGTAGTACAAAGAAATGTTAACGATTCCACAAGTTTTTCAGACCAATCTAGTACAACCAGAATTGTTCAATCTTCTGTAAATCGACAAGAAGAAGAAAGAGCAGAAAGAGATGAAGAACCAACAGCTGGAGTTTTTGTAGGGGGACAATGGATTGACCCACTAGCACAAACATTTCTTGTAACTGAAGCTGGTGGTTGTTTTTTAACTAAATTAGATTTATATTTTTCACAAAAAGATAATACTCTTCCAGTATGGGTCGAAGTTAGAAATGTAATAAATGGTTATCCTGGCCCTAAATTACTACCTTTTGGTAGAAAGGTTTTAAATGCATCTGAAATAAATGTAGATGCAGATACAGCAAGTTCTGCAACAACATTTACATTTGATTCTCCAATATATCTACAAGAAGGTATAGAATATTGTTTTGTTACAATGTCAAATAGTTTAGATTATAAAATTTGGATAACTCAAATGGGTGAAACAGATGTGGGTGGTTCTAATAGAGTTATTTCTACTCAACCATATTTGGGTTCATTATTTAAATCACAAAATAATTCAACTTGGGATGCTGTACAATCACAGGATAAAAAGTTTTCATTGTATAAAGCTGTGTTTGATAAAGATGTAACTGGTAAATTATCATTATCAAATGATAACATAGGAACTGCTGTAACTAAAGAAGAAGGTGATTCAACTGTATATGTTCAAAGACTTTTAGATAATCCAATAGTTATTGAAAATGGAAAGACAGTTGTTAAAGTTAGACATAGAGATCATGGAATGTACAGTACCAGTAATAATGTTACAATTACTGGTGTATCATCAGAAATCTCAACTACATTAGATGGTGCATTAACGACAACATCTACAAGTTTAACTCTAACCTCTGCTACAAACTTTCCAAGTTCTGGAACTGCATATGTTAAAATTAATAACGAAATAATTTCTGGAACTATATCTGGAACTACAATTTCCAGTTTGACAAGAGGTGTTGGAGATTCAGATGCAGCTGCACATTCAGATGATGATACTGTAGAACTTTATATGATACTTTCTGTTCCTCTTACAGAGATAAACAAAACTCATACTGCAATCGCAAATATTGGAATAGATTCATATACAGTAAATATTTCAACAACAGCATCTGTATCTGGTACTTCTCAAGTTGCAGAGGTTGGTGGAACATCTGTTTATGCAAGTGAAAATTATAGATTTGAAACTATGCAAAGTGCAATATCTACTTTGGAAGTAAGTGGTGCAAATATAACTTCAAAAGTAAGACCAACATCTGCTACAAGTCCAGATGGAACTGAAACTTCTTTTACAACAACTACAGCTGCAAAGGCAAAAGCTTTTCCATTAGGAGAAAACTATCAATTCTTAACAACTAATTTAGTTGCATCACAAATAAATGAAACAAATGAACTTTCTGGAGAAAAATCATTTTTTATTGATTTAGATTTAACCACTAATAATGCTAATGTATCTCCTGTTGTAGACTTAGGAAGAGCTTCTGTTAATTTAATTGCAAATAGAATAAATAATATTGACAGTTCTTCTGACGTATACCCAACAACAGACTATAATGCTTCAACAGAAAATGATGGTGATCAAAATGCAGCTATCTATTTAACTAAAGGTATTGCATTAGAAAATCCTGCTACATCTATAAGAGTTTTCTTTGCTGCTGTTAAAGAATCAGCTTCAGAAATTAAAGTTTTATATAAAACTTTGGGTTCAGATGAGTCAAAAGACTTTGATGAGAAAGGTTTTTCATTTTTTAATACTACAGGTACAACAGATACAACAGTTAAAAATTCTCTTTCAGATGCAGACTTTCAAGAGTATAATTATAGTGCTGGTGTAACTGATGATGGTGTTGGTGAACCACTTCCAGAATTTTCACAATTTCAAATCAAGATTGTGATGCAAGGTACGGATGCAGCTAATCCACCAAGAATTAAAGATTTAAGAATTATAGCATTGGCAACATAAGATGAGTAGTTTTTTAAAAGTAGAGGGACATAATGATTTAGTAAGAGATACAAATACTCATGCTATTGTAAATAAAAATAAAAATGCATATATTATGGCTAAAAGAAGAGCTGATGAAGCACAAAGACAAAGAGATGAAATAAGAGGTGCAACAAGAGAGATAAATAATTTAAAATGTGAAATGCACGAAATAAAAGATATGTTAAAAACTTTAATGGATAGAAACTAATGGCAATAAACGCATCATCAATATCAACGAGTAATACACTTGAACAACTGAGAAGTGAGTTTAATAATCTTGTTACTGACGTAAGTGGTCTAGAGGCTGGTACACAAACATTTACTGCGATTACAGCAACCACTACTACAGCAACAACTGTTAATGTTGCAGAAGATGGTACAATTGTTTTTGAAGGTGCAACTGATGATGCACACGAAACAACTCTTACAGTAACAGATCCAACTGCCGATCGTACTATCACATTACCAAATGAAACTGGAACAGTACATACCTCTGGTGGTAATATTGCAATTCCAGATGCTGGAACAATAGGTAATGCTTCAGTTTCAGATGTAATGACTCTTGCATCTACAGGTATCGTAACATTCAAAGATGACTTACTTATTAAAGATGGTGGAACAATTGGTGTTGCATCAGCTACTACTGCTATTTCAATTGCATCTACTGGTATTGTAACATTTGTTGATGACATTATAATTAAAGATGCTGGTACAATCGGTTCTTCTTCAGACCCAGATGCAATGGCAATTTCTTCTGCTGGTGTTGTTTCTTTTTCTGCGACAACTGAAGCAAGTGCAGTAGGTACAGCTGCAGTAACACTTTCTGGTGGTTTAGGTGTTGCAAAAGATATTTGGGTTGGAGATGATATTTATCTTGACTCCGATAGTACAGTTATTCACTTTGGTGATGACCAAGAAGTAACATTAACTCATGTTGCTGATTCTGGACTTACATTAAAACATACAGCAACTGCTGATGATAAACCAATTTTATTAACTCTTGCAACTGGTGAAACCGATATTGCTCAAGATGATGTTATAGGTAAAATTGCATTTCAGGCTCCAGACGAAGGTGAAGGTACAGATGCGATATTAATTGCAGCTGCAATTCAGGCAATTTCTGAGGGTGATTTTAGTGCAAGTTCTAATGCAACTTCATTACAATTTATGACAGGTTCGTCAGAAGCTGCAACTGCACAAATGACTTTGACCTCTGGTGGTGACCTTAAATTAGTAACAGATAGTTCAGTTCTTTCATTCGGAGCAGACGGAGATACAACTCTAACACATACAGATGGAACTGGTCTTACACTTAATGGTACAAATAAATTAACATTTGGTGATACTGGAACATATATTCATCAAAGTGCTGATGGTGTTCTTGATTTAGTATCAGACACAGAATTAGAACTTAATGCAACGACCATAGACATTAATGGTGCTGTTGAAATTAGTGGAACAACTACTCAAACAGGAATTGCAACATCAGCAGCTAAAGATGTCTTTAACGCTAGTTTGTCTGTAAAAAATGGTTCAACATCTGCTGGTTTCATAGAATTTTTTGAAAATAGTGGGAATGGTACAAACAAAGCTACTTTAATAGGCCCTGCATCTACAGCAGATGTAACATTAACATTACCAGCAGAAACGGATACAATAGCAAGTGAAGGTACTGCAACTGCATTAGCGATTGCTCTTGGATAAATAGTATAAATAGTTAAAAAAAGGAATAAGAAATGGCGAATACCTTTAAAGTTAAATCACATACGGCGATGCCTGATACAGCAGGAACTCCTCTGACATTATACACAGTTCCAAGTAATACAACTGCTGTTGTTCTTGGTTTGATGTTGTGTAATATTGATTCATCACAAAGAACAGTTGATGTTCAAATAGTTTCAGATACTTCAGATACAGAAACAAATGAAACTGTTTTTGCGATTAAAGATGCACCTGTGCCTGCAGGCTCAACACTTGAAGTTATGGGTGGAAACAAAGTCGTATTACAAACAACTGATGTTTTAAAAATAGATTGTGATGTTGCTGATAAAATTGATGCAACATTAAGTATTATGGAAATAACTTAGGAGTAATTAATGCCTCATATAGGTACACAAGCACCTACTGGATTCTCTACATCAGCAAAGGATCGATTTAGCGGTGATAACTCTACTACTGCATTTACTTTATCAAAAGCTGTTTCTACTGTTAATGATATACAAGTATTTGTTGACAATATTAGACAAGAACCTACAGTTGCATATAGTGTTTCTGGTACGACCTTAACTTTTACAGAAGCACCACCAACTGGAACAAATAATACTTATGTCGTGCATACAAGTAGTCAAGCAACTGGAGTTTTACCACCACAAGATTTAGGAACAACTGATTATATTTTTGGTGATGATATTTCACTCAAGTCAGATGGTGCAATTATAAATTTTGGTGCAGATAGTGATATAAACATAACTCATGTTGCAGACACAGGTCTTACAACTAATGGTGATTTTACTGTTGGGGATGATTTAATATTAAATTCTGATTCGTCTGCAATTAAGTTTGGAGCAGATAGTGAAATAACATTAACACATTCTGCTGATGACGGATTAATACTCAAGCACGTTGGTACAGCAGATGGTAAAGAACCATCATTGACATTCCAAGCTGGTGATAACGATATCGCACAAGATGATGTTTTGGGTGGTATATATTTTCAAGCTCCAGATGAAACAACAGGAACAGATGCTATAACAGTTGCAGCTAGAATTGAAGCAGTTGCTGAAACAGATTTTAGTTCTTCTGTTAATAAAACATCTCTTGTTTTTAAAACAGCAGATTCTGGTGTTGCTGATTTTTCAATGGCAAAACTAACTTCAGGCGGCGATTGGCATTTATTAAATGATGGGCCAAGTATATTTCTTGGTACAAATAGTGATATAGAATTACGCCATGTACACAATGAAGGTTTAATTCTTAAAAATACAAACACAGGCAATGCAACCACAAGTTTTACTATACAAACAGGTGATACAGATATAGCCGCAGGGAATGTTTTAGGTGAGATTAACTTTCAAGCACCAGATCATGGTGATGGTAGTGATGGTGCTCTTATATGTGGCAGTATTGCGTGTCGTGCTGGAGATGACTTTAGTGCTACGAATAATAGAGCAGCAATACAAATTAAAACAGGTAATAGTGAAACAGCTGTAGAAAGGGTGAGGGTTACATCATTAGGTTATACCAAGTTGTCTTATGATGTTGTAAATACAGCAACAGGAGCAGGTGCATACCATGAAATTTTAGGAAATGAAAATTCTTATGTTATGATTGGAAAAAATTTGAGTAGTAGTGGAAACACTTATTGGGGTTTGATAAGACATACTACTGCACCAGATGATAATTCTTCATCCTTTTTATATATGGATGATGGTGGTGGTGCTACTGGAAGATGTGCTATCTATAGTGATGGTGACGTTAAAAATCACGACAATAGTTATGGTTCTCTATCTGATGAAAGGATTAAACAAGATATTAGAGATTCAAATTCTCAATGGGATGATATAAAAGCTGTTAAAGTTAGAAATTTTAAAAAGAAAGATGATGTTAGACAATATGGTGCAGATAAAGCATGGGAACAAATCGGTGTGGTTGCCCAAGAATTAGAAACAGTATCCCCTAAATTAATACGAAACGTAGACCCTTCAGTATGTGATATAGAATCTTCTTCAGAGTTTGGAACTTTAGAAGATGATACAGATAATCCTGTTTATTATGTTGATGGTGACACAATACCAAGTGGTAAAAAAGTTGGTGATGTAAAAGAGTATAGGAAAAAAGTTAAGGAAATAAAAGCAAAAGTAAAGGGTGTAAATTATTCAATACTTTACATGAAAGCAGTTAAAGCCTTGCAAGAAGCAATGACAAGAATTGAAACACTTGAATCTAAAGTTAAAACATTAGAAGATGCGTAGATAAATAAAAGTAAAGAGAGAATGTAAATGCCATTAAGTAGAATAACACAGACACAAATACTTGCAAGAGTTACATTGAATGGTACAGATGGAACTTCTTCAAATGCTGGTGATTTTATCGTACAAAATACTTCTGCTGATGAAAACGATAATATTGTATTAGAAGAACATAGTGATTTTGGAACAGATATACTTTCTTCTCCACAAATCAATCCAGTAGAAAATATTTTTAGAAAAAATGAAAATACATTGAGAGTAAGTCATACAATATCACCTAATGAAAACGCAATGGCAGTAGGGCCACTAACAGTTGAGAGTGGTGTAACATTAACTGTAGAAGGGAATTTGTCAATCGTATGAGTACAGTTTTAGCAAATACAATAACCGCTGTCGGTGGTGGTGGGTCAACTGTAAAAGTTAATAATGATTCAACTTTTATATCTGATAGTGGTGCAGTTACAGACTCAAATCTTGTGCAAGGGTTGTGTAAACAATGGGTGCTACTTCAAAGTAATGGAAATTCTGTTACAGATTCATTTAACAATTCAAGTGTTGCAGATAATGGTACTGGTGATTACACCTTAACAAGAACTAACAATATGGCAAATGCAACTTTTTGTGCAATTGGAAGCTCTGGAGATAATTCAACTACCTTCAATGTTTGCTCAGATGTAGGCGAACAAACAACTGCTGTTTTTGATATAAGATGCGTTAATGATGCAGCTAATTCTACTATTGACGTTCCAGATACAGTTGGTGCAGTTCATGGAGATTTAGCATGAGTACATTAACTGCTAGTACAATAAAAACAGAAACACTAACAGGTGAAACAACAGCTGGAAGTATTGCAATCACAGCTGAAGGTGGTTCAACTACGACTAATCTGCAACAGGGATTGACTAAAGCATTTTCCCACCATACAGGTGACGATGTCACAGTTAATAATTCATTTAATATCTCTTCACATACTGATAATGGTAATGGAGATGTTACTTATACTTGGACTAATGCTTTTGGTAATGTACATTCTAGCTATACTGGTATGTCTACTGAAGACGGAACAATAGGTTATGTCTCTTTATATTATAGCAGGTCTTATACTAGAGCAACAGGTAATGTACGATTACAAGGCATAGATAATGGAGACAGTTTTGATGATGGAGTATACACTACTATGATGGCCGTAGGAGATTTAGCATGAGTACTTTAAATACAAATACAATTAAAGGTGTAAATGATCCAAGTAAAGTAACCATTGGCTCAACTCCAGTAGTAAGTGCAAGTGCAAACTCTATGACTATTAGAGGTGAAAATGCTTTGCAGACAAGTATTCAACAGGGTTTGGCAAAGTCATGGAATCAATCTGTAGGTGATGGTACAGCAATGAATGATAACTTTAATGTTACAGATATTACGGACACAGCTACTGGCAGAATTAATGTGAATTTAACAAGTAATATGCAAAATGA
>VTLG01000126.1_pt1 | contig 24475 bp, 36 predicted proteins | sample 4694571 | NCBI WGS metagenome assembly VTLG01 (sample SAMN12604809, study PRJNA352737) | marine metagenome | biome: ENVO:00000447; feature: ENVO:00000209|ENVO:00000569|ENVO:01000036; material: ENVO:00002151; isolation source: viral sequences binned using virsorter ...
TGTTTATCTGGATACTGTTGGAGTATCGCACTCTACGCCTGTATAAGCGAAGCGTAGGTTTTTAGTTTCAGACTTTACATCTGATCTTGAGAAACTACCACCTTCAGTCTGTGCTACAGAAGCACGTAAGGCTGTGGTAGTAGAGGTTGCACCAGAAACACCATTGTTTCCAGCGGCTGTTGCAGCATTAGCCATAATTAAAATTTATATTAAGCTTCCCCTCTAGCAGATAGACCATCCGATTGGACTTGTCTACCATACTCTAAAGGTGTTAACGCATTAGTTGTAGTAGAACCTACTCCACCACTAATACCATTAGAAGCGGAGATAGTTCTAGTCTTTGAAACTCCCGGTGTAACTGACATAGTTTACCTCAAGCAGTTTGGATTTCAATAGCAGCAGCAGGGTTAAGTGTGCCAACGCCCATAGCTAGACGACCTACGATTAGATCACCTTGGTACATTGTTTTAACATCGTGACCACTTGTTTGTACTTGTGGACCGATTGCTTCTACTACACCAGCTGCGTCTTTCTGATAGATAAGACCAGCGTGCTGTGAGAAGTCACCGTTGTATGCATTGTTCTCACCAGCTTGTGAATTAACTGTACCAGCTTTGAAAGGTAGGTTGTTAGAACGCTTGATGTCGATACCTGCAATAGATACAAGTCCTTCACCAGAGTTTAAGTTACCTTGTGAGTTACCATAGTCACGGTTCAAGATGTTTGAATCAACTTGAGAGACTAGTGCATAGTACTGTCTTGGAGATAGTACAGCTGTTCTACCAGACTTAGGTAGATTTTTTTCATCAAGGATTGATGCTGCTTCAAAGAAGGCATCAACTAAACGTTGAGCATCATACTCATTGTTAGCTCCTATCTTGATGATAGAACCACCGGGTTCTGGACCGGGTGATGCTGTTATAGGATGTGCTTCACGAGCTGCTAGTGCAACTGTACGGAAGACTTTCTTGTCATAAGCTTCAGCTAGAGCGTATCCAATCTTCTTGGAAATCTCTGACCTAAGTGAGTAATGAGCAAGTGTCTCGTCTAAATCATAAACGAAAGCTGAGCTGATTAGAAGGTCATCACAGACGATGGTCTTCTCAGCTACTGGAGGATCACCAGATCCGAGGATTGGTTCTCCGGGTGTATGGTATGCAGCTTGCATACGTCCTGTAAAGATGAACTGTAATGATTTTCCGTTCTTTAGTTGACGGTTTTGTACAGTTCCCTTTGCAATTGTTGCTGACTCATAAGCTTTAAATAGCTCACCTGAGAACAGCTTAAGATATGTTGCGTACTTGGTATCATAAGCAGTACCTAGCGAGAGCGGTGTCTGCGAGGTATTATTAATGGTACCAATACTGGTTGCTAGTGTATTAGCCATTTCAATAGAGAGTGTTTATAATTTACTAACTCTCGAACGTTCAAGAAAAATATATTCAGTTGTAGTTGTGGTCTTTTCCCACCGTCGACGGCTGAGGGTATCCAAATGTTTTCTCCTTAGATAGTCATTCGGGCCAGAGCCAAGAGCGAGTGAGGGGAATCGAACCCCTGTTAAGATAAGCTGGAAACCTATCCTTCATCCATTGACACTCGCTTGGAGGAGGGTGGTCCTCCTTTTAAAGTTACTTAGAACTTCATGTACTCAATATATGAGCCAGCCTTAAGGTTTAGGTCAGCAGCATTGTTTGTGTTCTGAGCAATTTGAATAGCTAGATCACCAGCTGTAGCACCGTTTACCACACTACCATCGATAGCGTATAAAACTGTACCATCAGAAGAACCTGTTAGAGTTGCTTCTGCTACACCAGTTGCTGTGGTTTCAAATGTTGTAGTTAGAGCGTCTGTACCAGCAGCTGCAGGTAGTGCAGATATGTTAGATACAGCACGGAATGCTGAAGCACCACTAGGTGTTGTGATCTTATACTTAAGATCGCAGTCAGCATCAACAACAAAGTCAAGCCAAACTCTAAATACAAGACGTTCGTACTTACCTAGAGTAACACTCAAAGGTGTTCTATAAGTAGTACCATCAGAACCACCGCTAGGAAGGTTCCCACCACTATCAGCTGAGTCAATTATGTAGTCATTAGCAACTACTTTGCCGGAGAAGAATTCACCGGGAGAATATACAACTGTACCAGCTGCAGTGTTTTGATTAAAAGGCATTGTTTTAAATGTTTATAGAATTAAGATTAAAGCAGTTCCGCCGCTTTAATTAGAAGGTGAATTTCGCACCAAGTTTTGTACCATAGTTGTTATCTTCATCTTTATTTGAGATGCCTGAGAACTCACCATAGATACCAAACTTTTGGGATACGTTGAAAGTACCACCAAGTTTACCAGATAGTTCTGTTTCTGTACCATCTACATCAGCTACTGCAACTAGTGCAGGACCGCCTTGTATGTAATAGTCAAGTTTCTTGAGGGAACCTTCATAACCAACGTGTACATCGACAACTCTGCCAGTATAGTCAGAGCCTGTATAACCATTATTGGCTTCAGCGTTGATGTACACGCCAGCTGATGCAGGTGCAGACGCTAGGGTGGTTGCTGCGAGAGCAAGTGCAATTGTTTTCATTTTTAAATTAAATAGTTTTAGTGTAAGTTACACCACGATACTTTAGTTTTACAGTCATTGTAATACCTTAGTACCTAGACCCCGTTCCATGCCTAGGTTTCATGCGTCCATGAAGATGGATGAACGGACGTGGTGTTGATGGATGTGAGCCGAGGACGAATCTTCGGGTCGGCACACTAAAGTTAGGACGCTACTTGTTCGCTAGCTACGTCGCTATCGTCAGCAGTATGTCCTGCAACCTTATTACATTGAGTAACTTGGTTTGATTTTGTATCTGTATCATTATAAGGGATGAACCATCTGTCACCTGTAGCATTAACTACATACTTAACTTGGAAATCATTAGCCCTTTGATCTGGGTTATAAGCCAGTCCCATAATTTTATCCTATAGAGGGTGCGGTTAACTTAACTTCTGATGTATCTGCAGAAGCAAGGTCGAGTGGAAAATTGTGTGCATTTCTTTCATGCATAACTTCAAAGCCAAGGTTAGCTCTATTGATCACGTCAGCCCATGTAGGTACCACTTGACCATTAGCTGCTACGATTGACTGGTTGAAATTGAACCCGTTGAGATTAAAAGCCATAGTGGAGACTCCCATAGAGGTAAGCCATATGCAAGTGACGGGCCAAGCAGCAAGGAAGAAGTGTAAACTACGGCTATTGTTAAAGCTAGCGTATTGGAAGATGAGTCTCCCAAAATAGCCATGAGCCGCAACAATGTTATACGTCTCCTCCTTCTGACCGAACTTGTATCCATAGTTCTGTGAATCTAAGGCAGTTGTTTCCCTAAGTAACGATGAGGTAACCAAGGAACCATGCATAGCAGCGAACAAAGCACCGCCAAACACCCCTGCAACTCCCAACATATGGAAAGGATGCATGAGGATATTATGTTCCGCTTGGAATACAAACATAAAGTTGAATGTCCCTGAGATCCCCAACGGCATACCGTCAGAGAAACTTCCTTGTCCGAATGGATAAACCAAGAAGACTGCAAAGGCAGCTGAGACGGGTGCAGAGTAAGCAACACTAATCCAAGGCCTCATTCCTAATCGATAACTAAGTTCCCATTGTCGTCCCATGTATGCTGCGATACCGATGAGAAAGTGGAACACAATGAGTTGATATGGTCCTCCGTTATACAACCATTCGTCGATGGTTGCAGCTTCCCAGATTGGGTAGAAGTGAAGACCGATTGCGTTAGACGACGGGACAATCGCTCCCGATATGATGTTGTTTCCATAGAGTAAAGATCCTGATACAGGTTCACGTATTCCATCTATGTCAACAGGTGGTGCAGCTATGAACGCAATGATAAAACAAGTGGCTGCTGTTAAAAGTGCGGGTATCATTAGGACACCAAAGTGCCCTACATATATTCTATTGTTAGTACTGGTTATCCAATTAACAAAGGACTCCCAATTAGTTTCTCTTCTTAGTGTACTGGCGGTCATTAATAGATGGTCATTTTAGGTTTCTTGGTGGATTTCTTTTTAGCTTTTTTAGCTGCAGCTTTCCCTGCAGGTGTGTAAGAATACTTCTTACCGTTTACAACTGGCATGTTAGAATTGTAAGTTAGTTGATCGTTCTAGTTTCTCATATACATCTTGACGATAAGCAGGATCTGAATCATATCTAGGATCACTCATGGCTCTAACTACCTCAGCTTGACTACGGAAGTTATCACCTTTTGCTTGAGCTGGTTTACCTGTTAACATTTTACCTTCGACTCCTACTCCATCATTGTATTTTGAAGCTAATGCTTGTACTGCAAAATAAGCTGCATCAGGATCTCCTGATTCCATTACTTTATCATACCGTGAGATCTCTGCTTCATCAAAATTATTAGATGCCCATTGAAGCATAGCAGTATATTGTTTTTCACCACCAACTGAATTTTGTAGATCTGTTGCCTGTTCTTGTGTTAGTTCTTGTGCTGGTGTATCAACACCTGAACGATAATTCAAATACAACTGAGCTACGTCAGCTGGTTTCATGTCATTAAGTTTATCAAGTATTTCATCTGAATACTTTTCATTCTTAGACTCTTCCCAAAGTTTATCTAGAAACTCATAATCTGGTTCTTCTTCAGTTTTTTCTTCAGTTTCTTTAACTTCTTCCTTAGTCTCTTCCTTAGCTTCTGTCTTCTCTTCCTTCGGTTCTCCAAGTTTACTTTGAAGTTCGATGTAAGCTTTCTCAAGAGCTTCTGCATCATCAAATTTACCGGCTAATTTTTTAGATTCTTGTTCTTCTAAAGCTTCTCCTACTTTAAGTGAGTCTTGTTCTTCAGGACTTAACTCACCTTCTTGAGCTTCTGTTGCATCATACGTTAGTGTTGCCATTCTGGGTGATTACTGTAAGGTTTCCTAATCCAACTGTTGTAACTTCGTTAGTTCCGGGTGCTTTGATAGTTGGTCGACCGACTTTCATCTTCGGTGCGTATTTGTTTTCTGTCTTAGCCTCTTCGGGTGGCTTAACGACTTTACGTTTAGCCTTCCGTGGGCGGCTCGGCTTGGCCTTCTCCAATTGGTTGTCCTCCTAGTGCTGGGTTTTTACTTGGGTCCATCATTGGTGATCCCATACGAGCTTTTTCTAATTCAACACCTTGTTCTTGTTGAATTGCTGCTTGTTGCTCACCTTGTACTTCTTGCATACTTCTTACAAGGTTAAGTATATCTATACCTTGTGCAGCTGCAAGACGTTTAATAACTTCCTCAGGATTTATGTATTGCTGAGTAGCTTCTGGCCCCATTGTTTGTGAAATAGTTGTAAGGAATTGACCAAGACTTTCACGATCCTGTCCTCTGCCTAGTGCGTTAACACCTGCCACAATGGTAGGCTTGACTATACCCTTAGGTATCTTAGGGATCTCCCCTGTTTTTTCAAACACACTGAGCTTTCTATTAAGGTATGGTACTAAAAACTCAGTAGTAAGTACACTAAATAGTCCACCTAACTGTTGCTCTAGTTCCATTTGAGTCATCCGAACTTCCTCTGCTGTAGTACGTTCTGATTGACGTACTGATAATATGAGGAATGCTTCAGACAGTCTCTTCTCTAGGGTTTGCATCATCTGATATGCCGTAGCAAAATCAGCTTGCTTACCTACTTGTACTACACCTATGTCATCAGGTCTACCCTGAACAATTGCACCATTACCTGCAGCTGCGAGAGTCTGAGGTTTAGTTGTACTAGAAGGGGAGACCACAAAGACAACCTTAGCTGCAGCTGCGCTTCCCTCAGTAATTGCTTGGGATAAAGCTTCAAGTGATTTAAGATCACCCATAAACTCCTCCACTCTACCACGTCCATATGGTTCACCATCTACTGTATTGAATCGTAAAGGTAACCATGGTGTTGTATCAATTGGTGCTTTACTTACTGACTTAGGTATAATCTTATCATTTACTTCTTGATGCCAGAGGAATCTATTGTTATCTCTTCTAACATGTGTATACACATCAACGTCTTCGTTGTCTTGTGCTACTTCATTAGGTTGTTGAGATAATTCTTCTTCAAATTCTGGTAATAATTTTTTGCTAATTTTTTCTTTGGTGACAATTTCAATAACATTGCCATTCCCATCTCGTTCTAATACATAGCGATGTAAAGGGAAAAGTTTTAAACCATTCTTACCCATAAAGATTAGTGCGTTGCCTGATACTACCAAGTGTTTAAGTGCCTGATGTATTACAACACGATCATCTGATGCTGAGATAGAATCCATAATGGTTCTTTCTACTTTAGCAAAGGATAAATCTAATTCAGTTTTCATGTTAGGATCAACTTGTCCTAGCATTGCATCATTAACTTGAAGCTTAAAGAAGCTTGCGTTAGCTGGTACTAATGCTAGTTGAAGTTTTGCTGCTAGAGTTACTACTCCTTTAGCTCCAACTGATTGCCATGGTGTGCTTAAGTTTTTTGCACCACGCATGGACTCTTCTTCACCACGAATTAGATAGGGGATAGTTAGCTTGGATGCCTCTTCCGCTATGTTTAGAAACTGAGAACGTTCTGATGCTAAACTGTCATATCTTGTTTTAGCTGACATTATATATTAAGTGATTGAGTTTGCTGTTCTCTGCCTAATTGTTTTGTACCTCCAATGGTACCCATTTTAGATCGTTTAGATCTCTTTAACGCTACACCCTTAGCACTTGTACCTGTAAACCTTTGGCCTACGGCTTGTGCTGCTAGTTCAGGTTTTGGTATATCCTTTTCTTCTCTAGGAGGATTTATATTAAACTTATCCTTAGCTTCTCCGTATGGAGTTGAACTAAAATCATCTGCTGGTTGGTTTGGTAGGTAATCTATCTCTCTTCTATCTACTGGTGGTTTAGGAGGTCTGCTTCCTTTATCAGGTACAGTTGGTGTCCAATCAGCTTGAGCTGGGTGAGTATTCTTTTCAGGTGCCCAGTAAGTTGAAGTGAAATTACCTGTAGCTTGATTATACAAATCTTGTGACGTACCATGATCACCAAATTGTTTTAGTTTCTCATGTGTAAGTGCACCCCATAAAGCTCCAGCTAATTCTTCACGAACATCGTCAGGTGATTTACCTTCATCTATTGCTGTTTGTATATCTAGAAGACTTGCAAATCTACCCATGCCTGTTGGATTTGCGTTCGGTCCACCTTCTACTTTTGGTTCATCCCAGTCATCAACATCGTATTGATTATGAGCATCCATATAATCTCCTCTATTATATAACACACCTCCTGTACCAGAAATTACATTACCTTGATCATCCAGATCTGGTGTTTTGATAAGATCATCTATAGTCATTTCACCACTAGTTATTTTATCCATCCACTCAGAGACTTGTTTGTTGTCCATTGCAGTAAACAACTGCTTACCACCTAGAGTTGGCATCGTATCACGTTGAGCTTGATTAGATGCTTGACCTAAATACTCCCAACCTGCATCTCTAATGGATGATTCAGCTTGTTCATCATCATCACCTCGGTGTTGAATAGCCCTCCGTACTGTCTCAGAGTCATCACCTGCAGTTTCAGCTGCCCAGTATTGTAAACCATCCCAATCAGCATCTCTACCATACTCATCAGAGTAAACATCTCTAATGTTTGCCTCTTCAGATTCAGCAAATGATTTAGCAATCTCTTGGATAGTCCACGTCTTACCAAACTCATCTGTTGTACCTAATTTACCACTCCAAAAATCTAAACCACCTTGATCAGCAGCTCTATTAAAACCTTGTGAATATAACTGATCAATAGTAGTATCATCTGACACATTTTGTAAGAAAGTACGGCCTATAGTTGCATCAGTATCTGCAGCCCACTTGTTACCACGATCTACATTAGATGTAGTGTGTTGAGCTGCAGCTTGGAAGGCATCTCTAGTAGCATTAGGGTTAGTTATACCGCTATCACCAGTAGCATTATCCATCTGAGTTTTGTAGAACCGACCAACATCACTTGTTGGATCTAAGATCTGTGCTCTTGTTACACCTTTCTGTTCTAGTAAACCAATGATGTTTTCTCTTACGGATGTGATAGCAGCATCACGTTCAGCTCCTGATAGTGTACTGATGTCTACAAAACTACCTGTGTTAGTAGAGTCGTAACCATCGTACCAACCATTAGCACCAGCCCATGTTTTACTCCAGTCTGTTGTCATGTTGCCCCCTTAGTTTTACCAGTTTCTTGCCAGCCACTGATGTTATCTGGTTTACGTGGAGTTAAACCTCTAATACTTATGTTAGGTTTAGCTACATCAGGTGGTTCAGCCATCATACTATCAGTAATCTTATCTTCATAACCAAAGGTAGGACTATAGTAATGACCTGCATCCACATCTTCCTCAGTTTTATTACCTGTAATAGTCATACGAGTAGGAGGTGGTGGTGCTTGGTAAGTAACTTCTGATCTCAGCTCACCTGTAATAGGATGATACCTTGACATCGTACCAGTTTCTTCATCAAACTTCTGGAATGGTTTATACTTTCTAATCATTACCTGTTGGTTGTGTTGGAAACCACGTGTGTTCCTACCTTCAGGATAACGTGCGTTATATAACTTACCTTGTGCTATCTGTTTAGCTTTATAAGCTTGCCATTCAGCTTCAGCCCATGCACCATCCCTACCTTCTTCGCGTGCTTTCTTATAATGTTTATTAACCCAGCTCTGTATCTCTTTAGATGCAGCTCTAACTTGTTTAGCATTATCATAATCAGCACCCGGACCCATAAACATATCGTAGTCGTCTTCTAATACTTCATCAATAGCTGCACGATACAATTCATCATGAGTATAATCAGCCCAGTCTAGTGGGTATTCACGGACTTGGTAAGTAGTAACACCATCTTTTTCAGAGACAAATTTTGCACCACGTACTTTATCTCTATATTTCTCTGGGTTAATAAGATCACCAAAACTTTTATCTGAAGTCTTAGTAACAATATCACCACCTGTTAGGTTGTGAAACTTTTCTTGTGTACTCCAAGTGCTTGCTTGATCATAAGTAATACCACGTTCAATATCAAGACCCCACCGTTCATCATTCAAAGCTAGTTGTCCACCTCTATCATACCAAGTATCGTATTGCTGTAAGACTTCAAAGCGTTGTTCTTCGGTTAACCCTCGCATTGTATCAGTACCTCCCCATATATCTGTACGGAAAGCATACTTACCTTGGTGTCTCCAGTCTAAACCAGATCTAGTTAGCTCCATTCTTAGAGCTTGTCTCTGATCTTCAGTATCTCGTGTCCAATTTATATCTTCACTTGGAACCCATCTTCCTTTGTTATCATAAGCCATCTGTCCTTACCTCATTCATTCTATGAGCAATCCACTCAACCACAGAGCGTTGCCCAGATCTGTACATAATTTTTTGCATTGAATCCTCTGGTGTTGGTGTGGTTGGTGGAAAGTTCTCCTCTAATTCTTCGAGGATGTAATTTAAGTTGGGACCAGTGATGGCCTCAAGCATATTTTGGGAGGTTGACATTGTTGTGTTCAAAAAAGGCTGGCATTCTAGCTGATCTGGTGGCAGAAAGTTCTGGTGCCTTGCCTTCATACATTAAGCGATCGCTTGTATCTAGCCAGAATTTTTTGTCCAAATATTTGTCGGTAGTATTTATACCTAGGGGTTCGAGTACCCAGTTAATGGTGGCCTTCCTAAGTTTATCCAAAGATTGACTAGGAGATAACCCCAACTCGTTACATACAAGGCTATTAGCGGCCACGTGTATTTGTTCGTCTCGGGAAATATCAGCTGATACCGTTCTGAGACCAGCATCCCCACAAAACCTAAAAAAAGGCAAAAGTACAAAGAATATAGCACGTTCAGCTACCAATGCTTTTAATATTGTGTGATCGGGGTGTGACTCCCAAGCTGCACGCAACTTGAGAGCTTCGGCTTCCGCCTTAGGGTCAACCCCTATAGCATTTGCTATATAACCTAATGCGAGGTCGTGATTTTCCTCGTCTTTAACGTTTGATCGGAGTAAATCCCTTGAGAGATCAGGTACTTCTCCAAGCGCGTCTTCAATGAACTCACCAACTGGTAACTCCATATGACGTATTGCAAGAGCACGGTAGATGGTTTCTTCAGCTCCATGTTTTAGTTCTCCAGCTTTTGTTTGTACGGGGGACCACTTCCGCTTACGGTCCAGTAGTTTTTGATATGGATGTTTCCTCATTATTCTTGACAGTCACAAGTTACAGGGTCATTTAGTAACTCTTGTAAGTAATCATCAACTTCGTTTTGTTCTAAGGCAGCATATACATCTGTCTTATCTTGCGTGTTTCCCATTACCTGAAGAGCATAATAGAGGGAGGTTTGGGGTGAATCTAACCACTCTTCGACAAACTGTTCGTTGTATTCTACAGCATCACTCCAAGAGTTAAAGCTATAGCCATGAAGAAGTCCCGTGTTTTGGTAGAGTCTTATAAATTCATCGGCTACCTTTTTATAGGTATCCCAACCGACTTCACTGGCTATCTCTACATTACCATAGTCGTATGTTTGTACTCCAAAAGTACCACTATCTCTATCAACAGTTCTTTCTATTGGAGGTGCTATCTCTGGGGCACATGTGTACCCATCTAAATCTTTGCTGCGATAGCTACAGCTTGCAGTAGGTGCAATAGCAAATGCCCGCACCATTTGATGAGAGTGAGCTACTTGTGTAGCCATTTGTAACCCGTGTCTAATGTTATCAGCTAAGATCCAAGCTGGTGTATGGGATACATCACCTCTATTAACTTGTTCTAATGCTTCACCAAACTGTGCATAGGTTACTTTATATCTTCTAAGTAAATTAGCTAAACCTAATACACCTAATCCGACTTGTTTGTCGATGGTTGGGCTGAGGTATTCCCCAGACTTGTCAACCCCTGTTTTCCCATGTAAGCTGCACAACTCTGACATACCGTTAAAGTAAGCTGTGGCGATATCTTCAACGTTACATGCTCCGAGGTTGACGTGTTCCAATAAGCATGTGGCACGTGTTCGCAGCCTAACTTCAAGGCAAACGTTTCCGTAGATTCTGTTGTAGTCATTATCGTATGCTATTTTTGTAAGCCAGATGTCCCCTGATTTAATTCCATAGAGGATGGCAGCTTTAACTTCTCCAGTTGCTGCTTCCCACTTTTCTCGATCAAGGTTGACGCACCTTTTGATCCAAGGGAGTTCAGATCTAGGAGTCCGCACGAACTCAAGAATATCGGCATGGTCAATATCGATGTGAGCAACAACAGCCCCATTTTTGTAGACTCCGCCCCTGCGTAATGTTTCATTTAGTGTTGAATAGATTTTTGCGAATGATACTGGGCCAGAAGCTGTAAGACCTTTTCCGTTTTCACTTCCTCTGGCTCGGAGCTTTGATAAATGTACTGCAACTCCTGCTCCATGTCGGAGTGCATGAGAGACGAATCTCCAGCTTGCTTCGATTCCATTTTTTCCTTCCATAGAGTCTTCTACGACAAAAACGGTGCAGCTCACTGGGAGTCGAGATTCTGGGTTATCCAACCATGATTGGACCCGACCAGTGCGGGAGATAAGTTCTGCTGTCATTAGATTAAATCTGTTAAATCTGGTGGTTGATAGTTTGGTCCTTTAAGGACTTTACCGTCTTCTCTATATATTGGTTTTCCTTCTTCATCTAATTTGGACATATTACTTTTATGTACTCTATCTAAAGCTTCATCCAAAAACCACCCCATATTTTCTGCATATTGGTAACATACATATACCAAATCAGCTAATTCTTTAAGTGCTTCAGCAGGCCATTTAGGACTTTTCCTGAATAACATACCTTCAGCTTCTATAAACTCTTTAAATTCCTCAACGATCAAATTCTTTTGCTTGTTCCTCGAGGGTAGTGTCGGTGAGTTTTCTATTCCGTAGTGTGATCGGAATTCCTTCGCCTGACTTGATAAGAAGGTTTTCTTCATGGTGGAGTTCGTTCTGTAAATAGTGGATAGCTTTTTCTAAGTCTTCAATTTTGCTATTCTTATAACCTGCTCTGCAGATGTATTTAATAGCATTACCTAGGTGGAAGTTGAGTTCTTGTTGTCTAATAAAATCCCAAACATCAATTGATCCACGCTGGTAGTAGCTTGGTCCTTGGGCCATTTCTCAAGTAAATTGGTAATACAATTTGACAATACATAACATTGTTCTTGTAGTGCCATTATTAACGTAACAATATCTTCTTTCTGTGTAGTTGGTTTTTGTAATGCATCATATATCAACCTAAGCTTAAAATCCTGTTCCACTGTTAACTTTGTAATCGGTGGCGGGGGACCAGAGTTTAGGTTTTTTCTGCTCGAAGTCATAATCATCTACTGTTAAAATACGTGCCAGTCGAGCATTCATTAATGCCGTCTCTTCATCCAACTCTTTATCTTTGAATGCTTTGAGTACTGTTTTCCAAGAGTACCCATGCTCTTCAAATAATGCAGTTGCACGTTTAACTCCCAAACCGGGGACGCCTGAATAACCGTCTGTGTTGTCTCCAGCGATCGATTGAATTAGATGCCATTTAGCACCATCAGAGTCCGTGATGAGAGTGATTTCATCCATGTTATATAATTTACCGGGTATCTGTCTCATATCTTTGTCAGGTGAGCAGATAATATTACCCGGGTTTTTTGTGCTATAAATTCCCATACTATCATCAGCTTCAAGAGTTGGCATGATAATTACTTCATACCTATTCTTCAGCTCTTTGATAACACGTTTATATCCACAAGGTTTCTTTCGATTTCGATGACCTTTATAATCCTCCTGAATTTTCTTCCGAAAATTAGTAGAATCAGAAAAAAATAAGATAACATCAGGTGCATCCCACATGAAATGCTTTCTAAGTTTACTTATTTCTTTGTTAGTTGCGTTTAATGCATCTGTGAACCTGCTAGTAACAACAATAACATCATCACCGAAATCTATTTCTGTCTCTGCTGCTGCAGTTGCCTTATAAACAATGAAGTCAGCATCAATTAATAGTTTCATAGGTGGTTAATGGACTTCTGCCCAGTTTTTACCGGACTTAGCTTCTGCAGCTATAGGAAGTCGTAATTTATAATATTCTCCCGCTTCGGCAGCGGAGAGAACAAGAAGGGATTTGAGATCGTCAACATCGTTTGGATGAGACTCGAACTGCAATTCATCGTGAATAAAAGCGAGCTGATTGCAACGTAATTCCATGGGTGAAAGATGTTCATGAGTCAATACCATCCATCTTTTGGCGACCGTGGCCGCTGCTCCTTGGAGGAGGTAATTGAGCGCGACATGCCCCTTGTCAACGCTGATAGTACGACCGTCCGGTCCACGGACATAACCTCTTTCCGCAGCCCGTTTAACAGCCTTAAGGAGATCGGAAAGACCCGGAATGGCGTCAACAAACGCTTTGCGTATTTCTTTACCCTTTCTTTTTGATTGAGTTTCCCCAAGGCTACCATCGAAGGATGTGCCGATCTTTTTGTCTCCTGCTCCATAGAGAAATGCGTAGGTAACTGTTTTAACTTGTCTTCGACTAATGCCAATTTTGTCAGCATTAGTTTGGTGGATATCTCCGTTAAGTAAGATATCTGCATACCTGCCGCCATCATAGCGTGCAAGGTAGTGTGCAAGCATTCGTAATTCGATTCCAGACAAATCTGCACCAACCATAACCATATTCGGTGAAGCCGTGAATAATTTTCTGAATCGTTCATCACTAGGTACTTGACTTAAATTTGGATTGCGATGACTAGCTCTATGAGTAGCGCAAGCTACTGAACAATGGTGATGTATTCTACTAGAGGTCGTAACAAGCTTCTGCCAAGCGTTCACGCCCTCGGATATCATTCCAAGCTGTTTCGTCAGTTCTAGGACCCGTAGAAAACGTAGGGATATATCCGTCCCAATATCCTTTAATACGGTCTCGTCTATAACCGCCTTCCCTGAATTCGTCAGTGAGGATGGTTGCCAGTCGCAATGTGTGGAAAGTATCCATGCTATATGGTCTCTTGATTGTGGATTAAAGTCCTTCAGTCTAGTAAATGGCACATCTTTGATGTAACCAGTCCTCTTGTTGTCCCTTTTCGGTGTAAAAACTGCTCCGGCAACGTAAGGGAAATCTGCTCGAAGCTTGGCTTGAGTTGATTCCAGTTCTGAGCGGAGAGTTGATTCCAATTCCCTAGCTGATTTTTCATCGAAGTACCATCCATGGATTTCTTGTTGCGTTAGTATGGTAGCTACCTGATGTTCTAACGTAATCCATTCAGGTAGGGGTGGAAATGTTTCCATAAGCGTCTTGTGACGTTTACATCTTGTATACAGTAATCTTCCATCTCTTGACTCCACTCTTTCCAATCAGTAACTTTACTGAAGTTACCTTTGTACTCGCCTAATCTATAGCCATAAGCTTCGAGTGAGTGACGTCCGTAGAGTTGTAAAGGCATGTGTTTCCAATTCTTCTCCTGATCTACATGCATAAGTCTGCTATGATACAACCTGCTAAGTAAGAGTGTATCAATAATAGTGCCAGTGGGATTGAAGAAGGGATAAAGCTTCCTAATAAGTGGAAGATCATAGCCAATAATATTATGCCCAATGAGGTAATCAGCTTGTTGGAGGTACTGAACTGCGTTAGTGACAGAATTCGAAAGACCTTTTCCTGGGCACTGGTCGTTGAATGAGAATGTTTCATCTGCTGCTGAATCATAGTATGCAATGCAGTGTATTTGTGTTGCGTCTTGATAAAGCCCATTAGCCTCAAGATCAAATATTATTCCTATTTTGGTTTCCATTGATAAGTTTTATCAACGAACTTAGCTTTTTCTACTTGTTCTTTAGTAGGTGGATTAGGTTTTTTCAAGTGTTTATACCATGGGTGTTCATACCCACCATCAAAAATCTGAGGCTGGGTTGAAAACTGGTGATCCTTTAATTTCATGTTCAGTGTATCTGCAAGTGGACAAATCATATGATAATCTACAAGCTATTCCGAGTTCGCCTGAATGACGATTCTTAAGGATTCTAACAGTCGTATCGCCTCTTCCCTCGCTGGATTGCTGGTTTCTTTCAAGTCCAACGATCGCATTACTAATTTGAGATATGCTATGAGATCCTCTAAGTTGTGAGAGTGAAACACGTCCTCCCTCTTCGTGCGTATTATTGTCATTACTTGGTCTCCTTAGGTGTGATACTAAAAATAAAGTAATACCCGTACGTTCTACCAGTGACCTTAAACGAGTCATTGTGATATCAATCATACGTCGTTCATCTCCTTCAAGTCCACTTAATAATATACTAAGATGGTCTAAGAATATAAAACGACACTCCATTCCACTGGCAAGGAATTCAATCCTATTGTAAAGAATGTTCGGGTCAACAGAACCAAAGCCATCGTACAAGTAAAGATTCCAGTTAGCAATGGTATTATAAAAATGTTCTTTGAGTTCTTGTTCGTCATGTTCTCCAGTATGTAGTGATTTACCTACAGCTGTGGACATTAATCCAAGTGCGGTTTGTCTGTTACTCGCTTCAAGTTCCAAGACCCCAACATGTTCCCCTTTGCACAGCAAGTCAGCTGCAAGTGTACGCATGAGCGAGGTTTTTCCTGAGCCAGTGCCACTAGTAAAGGTGACAAGTTCGCCATACCGGATCCCTTGTAATTTCTGGTTGAGTCCGTCGAATGGATATTCATGTTCAAATGGTTTAGTCGGTTTAGTTACTAGTTCTAATAATGTTTTACCATCAACTATACCATCAGGTTGAAAGGATTTAGCATCCCATATAGCTTTTCTTATTGCATCGGAATCATTAGCTTGAAGAGCTTCTGAAGCATCCTTGTAATTTTCCAATCTAGCAATCTTAACTTTCCCCGGAGGGAGTACATTAGCTGCTTCCTCTGTTGCCTTTCTTCCTGCTTCGTCTGAATCGAAGAAAAGTACAATCTCTTCATACCCTTGGAATAATGGTATTTGTTTCTGTATATCTTTCTTTGCAGAAGCTGCACCATGAGGTAAAGATACCATAGGCCACCCTGACATAGCTTCATAACAGCTTGCCGCATCTAATTCACCTTCAGTAACAACGATGCGTTTGCCACTATTAGGGAATAAATGCTGAGCAAACAAAGTATCAGTAGCAGTCCCTTCATAATAAAACTCCTTCTTTTTGTTCTTTATCTTGAAACCCTGAAGAATCCCATTGTCTGTAAAGTATGGGAACCTGAGAGTATTTCCTTCTCTGTAAATCCTAAAGAACTTGCAAGTTTTTTCAGAGATGTTTCGTTTTTGCAGCCGTTCGGCTGATCCTTTGAATTGGACATCGGTTGCCATTTTATGAGAGTGAACTTCACCTTCTGCAGGTGTGTACTTGTGGCACACGAAACAGAACTTGTGACCATCAGTGTAAACTGAATTAGCATCTGATGAGCCACAATTGTCACATGCTTCGTGAGCAATAAATTCTGATTCGGTCATTAGACCAACCATTCAATTGGTATTTCATGGAAGGTACACCAAGGTATATCGTGACGCTCACACCACTTGGCATACGTTGTCTTTGAGCGTTTACTTATTGTATTGTAAGGTGATTGGAAGACCATCCTAACATCAACATCAGGATTCTGTTCTTTAACATTCTTGATCTTCCTTCTATCGTCTGAGTCCCAGTAGCCTTTGCATTCTAGAATAATCCCATTAGGGAGTATAAAGTCAGGCTGGTAGTTGTGGGCGATTTGATAAGCAATCTTAGTTGTTTCATATTCATAAGTAACTCCTAGGTTTGTTAATAATTCAGCGACCTTCTCTTCTAACTGAGACCTATATTTAGAAGTCTTCTTCTTCGTCTTGGGTCTCGTCATTTGTAGTAGTAGTAACGTTCGGATCGCTTGTTTTAAAACCTGAGGTTTTCCCGAATAGTTCAGCGACTTCGTTTGCATCTAAATCTCCAGTGTCAACACCTGCTTCACTTTTTACTGAGACAACTTGAACACCAACAAGCTTAAGAGAACTACCATAGGTAACCCCATCCCGTAGAATGTAAGGCTTTTGATAGAAACCCAACTTAACAGTTGATCCACCGTATAGTGGAGTCTTTGCATCATTGATTAATGTCCCCTCTGTGTCAACAACAGGTGGTCGGTTGTCCTCATTCCATGAGAACTTTACTTTGTATTTACCCTCTGAGACTTCTTCCCACGGCTCTGGTTTGAGAGTGGATCTCTTAGGGTTCTTCAGTTTTGATTCAGCCCACTTAAGAACTTCAGTTCTCTCCTTCTCTAGTGTGTTGATAATATCTTCACATACTATAGCAGATAGAGAATAGCCAAACTTACTAGGTGCAAGTATAGCTTGAAAGCCATCAAGGGTTACAGGATTGATTGTTTTGTGGATGGTTCTACTCACCAGTTAACGCCTCCTCTAGTGATTGAGGTTCACCAAGAGCTTCAATTTCCTTAGCTAATTCGCCACGGTATCCTTGAAGTTGTTCAATGCGATTGTCTAGTGCAGTCAGTTGTCCTTCCTTAGCTTCTAACTCAGCCTTCCTTAGTCTCTCTTCAGAGACAACAATAACAGTAGGAGGTGAGAAGAATGCATCAAATAAGGATGTACGGTACATAGTTTAACAGAAAAAATAAGTGGAATCGATCACGGTTTCTGGATGTAAATCACCTATGATCGGTGGATCAGTCTTCGCTCCTATTTGTCGAGCAAAGTCCGTAAGATAGTCATGCTTAGCAAAGAGTTTCATATAAGTCTCTCTTACTAAATTAGACAGTAAAGACATATCAGTAGCTCTACACAGTACTGAGTCATGTATCAAAGCAATGGGTTTATCAAATCTATCAACAGCTAGATGTAGTAATGAAGCATCAAGAGAGTGGATTAGATTAGGTGCAGTTGCAGCCTTATGTCTAGTCTTGTCTACTTCATTAGTATCATCTGTAGCTACTGTTATCTGACATCCTCCTAAGAGTTGAAGTTGTAAACGTTCTACATTCTTCTTCATTATCCTTTGACTGACAATGAAACCAGATGGTGTAATCCACGTTAACTTATCGACACCTCTTTTTAATGCTTCTGCTACTTCAGACTCTATCCATCTCATAACTGCCATAGGACCGGGAACTACTATTTGCATAGCATCCCTAACAGCTTTAACAGTTTGAGTTAAGTCTTCCTTACTAACTTCAACACCTTTCTCACTCAGTGCGTCTCTAATGTATGCTCTATTTGAGTATGGTTTTGAATTGTAAGGTATAGTCATGACTGTTCTTTTAACAACCTTTCGGTCCATGACTTTACGAATAGATTCTGGGCAGCCAGCTCTAGCATGTTGAGCTACTACTTTATATGCGTCTTGTGGTCTATCAGAAGGACACACATTGACGAGTTGTGCAGTCCTCTTGTCTCTAGCTAAACCTGCTAGGATCTGTAGACCACTACATGTTGCATCACAACTGACATATAGTCCAGTAGTGGTTCTACTACCTGTTATTACACAGTTATAATACTCATGACATGCAGCTAGAAACTGCCATGGTTCTTCAGCAGCTTCCCATTCAGATAGATTAGAATATGGATCTTGAGCAATGCCACTGATGAGAGTGATATTGTTTCTTACCCAATCTAATCTTTCAGACATTGCAGCTTTATCAAGACCATATGTGGTTGCTACTTGAAAAGCTAACCAGTCCTCGGCTTCTGGTGTCATCTCTGACTCATCAGCAAATCTAATAAGACTCTTTCCAAAGTCATCAGTTTGTGGTGTGAGGAATGCTGGTATCGGATATACTCTGCCACGATAGTCAAACGACCAAGGTATAAACCATCGTTCGTACCATCTAAACCGTCTAGCAACGTCCATAGTCATCCTTGTACGGCATGAACGTCTGAATGCATTAGCGTTAGCGTTCATGACCTTAGCAGCTTCTCTACGGTACACATGACGTGAGTCCTTGTTCTCTGCTATATCGAATGGTTTAGGAGGTAAAGGTATATCTAGTATAGGTATAAACTTCCCTACACTACATCCCTTATGCTCTAACCATTCAGCTACTTCATAAGTAAAGTTATTTACTCTAAAGCCAACTTTCTGTATCTTGTTAAGGAACTTGTAAGGTGTCTCTCCCTGTATACGGCACTGATCGCCCCTTCTAACCATTTCATGACCATGCATAACCTCATTAAGCAAGTAGCCACCTCGGTTCTCAGGTGCCCAGTCATTCGGCTCGATAAGCATCGGCCATGCTAGTGGTGCGAATAATTCACAGTCCTTGATAACTTGATCCTTGACTTCTATAAACTCAGGTGTAGGTCTGATGTAGTTAACAGTCTTACGACCTTCACGTTGTAAGTCTTTATAGAACCAACCACTTGTTGTCATGATACAATCTAATAACCATGCTCCAAGTTTAATTCGATTTGTCCTTGTCCAAGCCTGCCATTGATCTACTTCGTATCTATTCATTAAGGTTTGTATCACTACAATCTTCTGATTAGTACCAATAGATTTATGCCAGTAATTGTTCTTTAATGTTTGTAATAATCCGGGTGCTTTAGTCTCATAGTGCCTCATTTGTAATTCATCTTCAATCGATTTACCAATTGAATCACATATTACATTGAGATGATTGCTTCCATGTTTGTGACTAAAGACTTTATCAAAGGTTATCTTACATGCTATAGCAGCAGCAGCTAATGGTTCAAGTCCTTCTAAATGTTTGTTTATCTCCTTGAATGCTCTTCCAGTCTTACCCTCTTTAATTCTGTTATTGGTGTCTTCGATTTGTTTGACAACCATAGGTAAAAGGGTATCAATAGAAGTAATTCCATATATTGTAGCTGATGCATAGCTTTTGTGTTCTAATTGCTTAGTGTTCTTGCGTAGTTGTTCGATACCTTGAGATATCTGTAGGCGTTCCAGCTCTACTTGTTGTTCAATTTGTTTCGGTGTAGCCATAATCATCCAGCACTTGATCTATCAGTAATGATATAATCTCGTCTCGATGAGAGTGATCTTTGGGTATAGCGTCTAATGCTTCGAAGTAATAGTCGCTATATGGTAGAATAGTAATGCTCATGTGTATTTAGAAATAGGTTTATTAGTAAGATGAGTTATACCTTCATTATCACATATTGTAAAACACTTACCTTCTGCCATTAGTTTCTTTACTTTCCTTTTAGCATGTCCTTCTGTTTGGTATGTGTATTCCTTTACTTTTCCATTCTTTGGATTCTCTTCCCTGATAATACAGGTAATTGAAGAAGGTAATACCCAACCATCAACCTTCCAGTCCATGAATTCTTCAAAGGTGTGGTATACTTGCCCACCTAAACTAAAGAATGAATCATCCTGATCCTTGTATTGCTTCCAGTTATTAGGTAGGTATGGTTTCTTACGTTTCATTCTTCTGCCTCCTCAGCTTCAATTGATAATGAATAAAATGCAGAGTGCTGATCCCATACTTCATCGAATACTAGTTCCCTAGCTTCTTCTCTTGAGTCAGCTTCAATAGTAAATTGATACCTTTCCTTGACTTCAACTGTGTATGATGTCATTCTGCTCCCCTCCATGCTTTATCTGTTCTGATGTCCATTAGTCTTTCCATCTTCCATAGCTTTTCAATAAGTGGTTCAACAGAGTCATCCTTAGCATAGTAATCATGTACTATGTCAAGTAAGAATGATATCTCGTCTTGAGTGAAGTTAACAGTGTCCATGATTTATGAGAGTGATTAATGGTCGGGGTGACAGGATTCGAACCTGCGACATCTCGCTCCCAAAGCGAGTGCTCTACGCAAACTGAGCTACACCCCGAGGAAATCCCCGAAGGGATTAGGTGGTTTCCTCTTTAGCTTTAGCTAATAGTTTTTGACTTTCTTTGTATTCTTCCCTAGCAACCTTACAATTCTGTAATGATTTAAGTTCTTGCTCTTCTGTTCTGAAGACATGATACTCTAGTCGATACTCCTCGTTATCATCAGGGTTGTCCATGACGTGCTCGAGTCTGTGTAATGCTGCTTTGTGTTCAGGGAATAAACCCATGATGTATTGTGATCCATCCCATGGACATATTCTAGTTAGTGTCCATGCTCCATGGATAGGTTCTTTACAAGTCATGTTCGTGATTCAGGGTAGATGAATAGTAACCAGTATATTAATAAGAATATAGAACAACTAATTGGTAACAACCAAGTCACTTGACTATGTTCTTGTATGTGGTTTTAGTCCACTCTACTGTGTCCTTGAGTTCTTTAAGAGCAGCGTTGATTTCATGGTTATGAATACTAACTCTTGATTTCAAGTCATTCCAATATGCATCTCTGCTGATGAGAGTGATATCAGGTAGATGTGATTGCACAGTTACATTGTTAGTTAGTGGTTTAGTTTGTTCAGTCATTGTTGTTACTTTCTTCTTACGAGTTTTAGTAGTGGTCATAAACAATTGGGTGAACATTGAGGTGATTAACCTCAGTAAAGGGAGTTAAATCCTCCCCTTAGAGAGATAATCAAATAGATGTCAATGCATAATCAAGACATTTGAGAATGTCATCATGTTCAGGTATGAATCCAACTTCATTACTAATGTCCATGATTGTTGAGTGCATAACATCAGTCATATACTCTAGTTGTTCATCATTTAATTTCATAATCAATGGTGTCCGTGTCCTTGATGAGAGTGAGAGTGAATTCTAATAAAAAAGAGAGAAATCATCCAAAATGATATAAATTGTGATGATTCCTCGCTGGTTTGTATAACTTAGTACGCTTTTTACACGCACTAAGGTATATTTTGAGGAGTAATTGTGTGGATATCATATCAATGAACAACAGTTAATTTGTCCAGATAAGTATCAACTCCATTGAATGGATTGTCATACTCTTCATTGTTAATATTGTCTATCAATTCCATTGCATAAAGTTCAATGAATGTCCAGACAATATCGTTCTTGTAACCATCAATAAACCCTTCATTATTAGAGAAGATTTCTGTTAAGAATGAAGAGTCAGTTACATCTCTCACATAATCACAAATAGTATCTTCATATTTATCATAAAATGATACTGTATCCTTGTAATAAATGTGATTAGATGCACAACCAGATGCACATCCATGCTCCACGATTTCATTTAATTCTTCAATCGTGTAGTCATTCTTAATAACATCAAATGGTGATTGAGTCATGATTGTTTAGAATTAAGTGAACAATTTACCCCGAAGGGTAACGATCTTATCGGGAATTGAACCCGAATCTTTACATTGACAGTGTAATGATTTAACCGTTAATCTATAAGATCAGGAAATACGAGTTAGTATTACTAACCCGTGTATGAGAGTGAGTTATACAAATGCAGGAAGATTAACTTCTGATTTAGTATACTTTGTACCACGATATTGTAGTGCTTTAGTATAATCAAACTGGTCACCATTTAGTAACTCAGTTCTTTCAGATTTCAATAGGTTGTTGTTAACCCAAAAACCTAATGATACATCTGGATTAAATAAAACATTCACAATTGCACGTGTTGAAACATTACCATACGCATAAGTATTACCATCCTTAAATGTTACAATTGCTTGCTTATTTAAAGCATCAACTTGTAAATCAGAGATAGCAGATGATGTGCGGTTAGCAACATTTAAAAACATGTTAATCATTGGGATAAGTGTGAACAATTGAAGGAGATTTAAGTCCTTCATCTTGTTAACTACTGATGAGAATAACAAGAGGAAAGAGTTAATAATTGTGTAGTGGTTAAATGTTAACCTCTACCCCAATCATTCTCGATTTCTTTACAAGTATACTCATGTAAATCATGCATCTTGTTTGTGTTACCTAACATGGTAACATACTCAACGATGATATCATTTAGTAACTCGTAATCCTCAGACAATAATACACTGAGGTTGTTACACAATTCTTGTTGATAACGGTTCATAACTTGACCTCAATTGTTTACATATTAAGTATACACGGTTTACTCGTACATTGCAAGCGGTGTTGTGCATGTTTGTCATGTGTCACACTGCATGTGATGAGCGAGCGAAGCGAGCGTGCTTAACAAATTAATTATAGCAGATTTGAATCGCTACAGATGTGCAGAGCACGACATCTTAATAAATTGAAATAATTATACCTCCGCTCGCTACGCTCGCTCCGTTGGTGCACATTTAATTCGTGCAATCCTGTACAATAATTATTAACGAGCGAGCACGAAGTGCGAGCGGGATATAAAGATTACAGCCGAGACCCCTTGGGGGGGAATGAGTCTCAGCCTTCTCAACTTATGCCCAGACAAAATTATGTCAAAATTTAAGCAGGATCTAGGTCACAAGGAGCTAAATCAGGAATATCTTTCCAATCTTTTTCAAATATACCGACACCAACATCTGTTAGGACATGACCATACATTTTATCGAACACATTAGACGGCATTGTCACTATATCAGCACCAAAATGGTAAGATTGTATCACATCTCTAACATCTCTAATAGAAGCTGATAATATATGAGTTGTTTTAATATCTTGAGCTTTATATATACTTTTTATCTCTCTAATAAGGCTAATACCACACATAGAGTTATCATTTAACCTTCCTACGAAGGGTGAAACATAAGAAGCTCCTGCTTTAGCGGCTAGAATCGCCTGAGCTGCACTAAAGATCAGTGTAACGTTAACACGAGCACCATGATTACTAGAAAGCTCTTGACAAGCTTTAAGTCCTTCCACAGTACAAGGAACTTTAATAGTAGCACAATCACCGAATTTATCGAGTAAGGAGAGACCTTGGCTAATCATAACGCCTTTAGTCTGTCCTACTACTTCCATACTAATATCACTTAATCCTAAGTCAATTAGTTCTTGATATACATCTTCAGGAGAGCGTTTACTTTTACGAATTAGGGTTGGATTGGTGGTTACACCATCAATTAATCCCGTACTGAATCTATCACTAATATCAGTAACATCAGCAGTATCAAGGAATATCTTCATTATAGTTAGTTAAAGAATGTGTATGAGGGATGGTAAAAAAGTACCATCATAATTAAGAAGGAGGAATTGATGTCTGAAAGACAAGATTCCTCCCTGAGGGGCAGGGTCCACCCTTCCCTTCCCCTGTATACGGCACTGACCGTCAAACCCAAGTTGGGACAGAGGATTTGCCTTTTATACCTCTAGCTTTACGTCTTTGTTCTATATCGAAGCCAAAAGCTAAGTGATTAACAGCTTGTTGAGGGTCATCCATCCAAGCATCCATCATATCTTTCCATTCTTCAGCTTCACGCATTCTAATTGATTCATTAGCAGAGATTGACATAGCATCTGTGAAGTATTTCACACCTTGAGCTAAGCAATCTAATCTGTCGTCATGTTTAACTGCACCTTTTTCTCTACACATTCTACTCATTTGGTAGAATAGCAT
>VTLG01002588.1_pt1 | contig 24475 bp, 37 predicted proteins | sample 4694571 | NCBI WGS metagenome assembly VTLG01 (sample SAMN12604809, study PRJNA352737) | marine metagenome | biome: ENVO:00000447; feature: ENVO:00000209|ENVO:00000569|ENVO:01000036; material: ENVO:00002151; isolation source: viral sequences binned using virsorter ...
TTTTCTTTTGCTTTTCCTTTATATTCTTTTTTAAATAATTCGTATAACTTTCTTCTGTACTGGAATTCTGTTTTGCAATCTTTATAATATTTTTTGCAAAAACTTTTACCCTTACCATAAAAATAATTTACGTTATCTGCACCATCACCTGCAATCATTTGTTCGTAAAAATTATATAACGCTTCTTCTTCTGTAATATCCAGTACTACTTTATGCTTATAATGGTAATTGTAATAAAGACAAGGAAATTGTTTGTAGTCTTTGTCTAGGCTTACAATCATAACATTATCTCGTCCTATTGTTTGTGAAAGTTCGTACCAGTATCTTGCTACTGCATCGTCTGTTTCTACACCAAAAGCATTTACAGAATCGTATTGCTTAGAAACGTAATTATGTAAATCAAATAAAAAAGGCGGTCTTTCTACATCTGATCTATTTGCTTTGTAAGTTGGTGTAATCAGTTTTCTAAAATTACCTCTCGCACCATTAAAAACAATAACTCGTTCGACTTCGTACATTTCTTCAATGTCGTTAATCATTGACGTAAATACTTCGTCAAATTTAGCTACTGCATCTTCAAATTCAGTAAAATATGGATAATCTTCTGGGTTCTGTTTTTTTTTATAGCAAGAACTAAATACTAAACTATCTGCGTCAATTAATAATACCATTAATGATTTGTTTTGTTTTTAGCCACCAATCTTTTTGTGTTTTTGCAATTGTTATTTTCCAGATGCCATCAGTTAATGTTCTTCTAACCACTATGTCTGTATCTAGTCTTTTACTTTTTTCCATTATAATTCAAAGTTAAAATTTGGTAAAAGGCTTGTATCTGCATCTGCTGTTATCCCTGAATAAAGGTCTTTATATTTATCAAATTCATTTTGTGATAAAATTTTTATAGAGCTTTTTCTATCTGAGTTTGTAAAATTATGCTGTAACCAATGTTCTAATATATAAAAGTATTGTATATATTTAGGAAAATATTCATTATTATAAATTACATAAGTGGTTGACCTAAGTACTTGTAAATTAAAAAAATTATCTTTTTCAATTGTACATAAAAATTCATAATGAATTGTATAGTTAATTGATTGGTCATATTTGTTTTTATGATCTTGAATATAATTCTGTAGCAATTTATTAAAATGATTTAACCTTTTTTTATCTCTATATTTTTTTGCAACTGATTTAGTTTTTATTGGATTTTGCTTTTTATAAAACTGTCGTTTTTCAGCACCAATTTTTTTTCCAGTTAATGGATTTATTTTATTGTACCTATTTTTTCTTTGCTCTTTTTCTTTTTCTGCATTATCAAGTTTCCATTTTCTGGTTCTTGATTTTGTAAGTTCTTTGTTTTTTTCATACCAAAGTTTTGATGCTTTGGCTTGGTCTTCTTTATTTTTATAAGGCATTTTATTTATTTTTTTTGATTAATTTATTTTGTAACTCTCTAAAATTATCATCGTACAACTCTGATGATCTTACTTTAATTGTATCTTCTAAATTTAATTTTAAAGATGCACCATTAAAACATACTGGCTTCTCTCTATCTAACTCCATACAATGTGCTACTGTTTTGCCACCATCTTGGTAATCAATTTCTACTGGCACAAATATATCTTTGGCTAGTAAACCGATCATAAATTCTTTATCGTGCATATCCATCTCGGTATACAGATCAATTATTTTATCCTTAATCATAACATTGAAGCATTAAAACAATCTGAGGAACAGAATTGTTGGTTATCTTCTATCGGCGTATCGCATTCTGGACAAGTTTTTTCTTTGTCGTTCCAACCTCTAAAGTTGTGTTCTTGTTCTATTAACCAATTGTCGTAATTCATAACTGCTCTTGATAATATAAATGTTCGTCTAAAATATGCTCTGCTATTTCTGTATAATTAATACGACTATGGTCCATTGTATTAATAGTGTCGTCGTCTTTTTCATACAAATAATGCTCTACACGTGTAAAAAGTCTTGTTTCAATTCTTTCTAAAGCTTCTTTTTGATTTTCTGGTAGATCTTCGCTAAATTCTCTGTATGCATCTATAAATAAATGTAGATGGACGTACCAAGTTTCCCAATTAGACCAACCGTTGTACTGGTGAATTACTGTTTTAAATTTTGTCATAATTAAATTTTTTTAGTTTTGATAATAATTTTTCATTTTCTTTGTCTGATTTTCTTGCGCGTTCTATTGCTCTGTTTTTATCTGATCTATACTCGCTAACCATTTGTTTCATAAGTCGCACTTGCTCTTGCATATCGAATGTAAAAAAGTACATTCTGTTATGTGCAGCAATTACTTTGTCTATGGTTTTGGTTTGCTTTTGTTTAGACCATTCTAAAAGAATTGTAGAAACCAAATCAAAGTCGTTGGAATATTCTATTTCACGTAAGAGTGTAATTTTTCTCTGTGTTGCATCTTCCATAGGTCTAATATATAAAAAAAACCTAACATATTAACAATTTTTTAATAAGTAATGTTAAAATTTGTTATGCTAGCGTTGGTTTCTTCTAGCATATACACCTCTTTGTCAATTCTTTTTTTAGTCCATAGCGTAGTATCTGGACAATTTATAATAGTTGGCTCTGGCATCTGTATATTATTTAACCAGAACAAGTAGTTTGCTTTTTTATCATTTACAAAATACAATTTGACCAAGTCGTATGGCATATCCATTAGCCTGTCGTACTTGTATTTTTCTAGCATTTTGGTTGGATAGTATTTTTGTCTAAATTTCATTTCCATAACACACTCGTGACCTTTCGGTGTGCCACCTATTGCGTCGTAATGTTCGTACTTTCCCTTACACCATTCTAAATCCCAACCACACAAATTTAGTACGTGAACAACAGCTTGTTCCCATCTGTTTATTTCTGATATATTCATTCGTATTGCTCGTATATGTTATTCAGATCTTGTGCCCATTGTTTTATTGTTTTTCCACCATTGCAACTACAAGGTTTATAAAAAGAGTGATTAAAATAATTAGCGTGTAGCTTACATAAAACATCATAATCGGCACTATCAAGTCTGCTGCCATCGTATCTTTCTTTAAAATTTTTAAACCATTTAATGTCCTCTACTTCCATAAGTTTATTTTTATGTGGTTTAATTTTTCTTTACGTTTCTCACATCCACAAGATTTGTAACCTAGCCAGTCAACCACTATTTTATTGACCAACCATTTAATACCTGTGTATTTAAAGATTTTTTCTAATGCGTCGCCTAGTTTCATATTTTTTCTTAATTTGTTTTTTAATAATGTTTATTGTATTACGCAAACTCCAGTACGTAATGTTTGTGTCTTTTGATAATTTTGATAATTGCACTTGATCGTAAAATACTTCTTTAAATATTCTGCGTAAATAGTATTTTTCCAGTTCTGTTTTACTATAATTTACTGTATTTATATCTTCTTGCTCTAATAAATCCAAATACAATTCGTCATTATACCAGTCGTTTATTACCTTTTGTCTGCCATCTAGATCAGCCATATCAGTTTCTTTATATGGCACCTCTACAAGATCTGAAATTATATCTTCGTTAATTTCAACCATATTTACATTTTTTTGTTTTCTGCAAAAATCCATAAATAAGCTACGTAAAGTCAAACGCACAAAATAAATATTAATGTCGTCCTTATAGCGTATGCTGTTATTATTCTTTTTAATATAACGATCTATTTTTAAATACATTTCTTGTACAATATCCTCGCACAAGTCTTGTGGACAACCTATCTCTAATAAATATTTTATCCATAGTTTATGTTTTTTATATAAAAGCTCTAGAGTTCCCACCAAGTAATATGTATGCCAAAAATTAAAAACATAATTGTTAACTGGTGGTACATATCATTGTCGTCTACGTTTGGTTGGTCTGGTTCTAGATTAGGATTGTAATATAAAACTCCTGCTGCACAACCATAAATTGGTATAAATTGTACGTCTAACCCCATAGCTTTTTATTTTAAAGCTACAATTTTTTTTTTAATAAATTAAAAAGGAGTGTTATCTGGCGTTTTTACTATATCTAACAAGTCAATGCCATTAATTGTAAAACCAACATTGTTTGGTAACGCTTTTATTTTTATTGGCTTTTCCAGAGGTGTTGGTCGTCCACCAGTTTCAATCTCTTTAACCTTACGTATATGAATTAAATTGTACATATAATCTGTAGGGTGTTGTACATATCTATGTATAACCATAAAGTCGTCTGCTCTATTAACAAACTTACCGCCACCCTCAACGTCTGATGCCATTGGTGGTATAGGGTGACCAGAATATTCGTGAAAACTACTGTGCTTTTTTCTCAATGCTTCTGTATTGGCGTGTGTATTTAACCAAATTGTAATCTGATATTTTTTACAAAACATTCTAAATTCTGTACAAGCATTATAATCGTACTCGTGACCACCTATATTTTTTAGTATTTGGTTGTCTTTTTGTAAACTGTTATAAGGGTCAATAAAAAATCCGTTATAATCCCAAGCACTTTTTATATGTGTTGCTAGTTCTAATAATTTTGAGTACGAGAACATCATATTATTGTCGATAAATTTAAAATATTTATAAACGTACTCTGATTGCTTTTTAAAAGCTTTGTCTGAAATTTGTGTTAATGGTTTTTTCTCTATAAACTCTATTAATCTTTTGATAAGTGTATCTGGCTCATTTTCAGAACTAAACACAAGCCATCTTTTTTTATGTTTTATAGTATATAAAAGCATAAGGTACAATGCAACAGTCGTTTTACCAACGTTTGCGTGTCCAAGTATTAAATTAAAATTGCTTTGCTTAAATCTTAAGTACTGATCTATGTCAGCAATACCAAGTTCTTGTGCTTGTAAGACATTTCCTTGTTTAATATCCAGTAAATTTTGTATAATTTTTTCATAGTTAATTAACATTGATTTGTTTGTATTTGGTTAAATATAATAAAAAAGACACTAGCAATAGACCAGAAAAGTGTGCAAGAGAGTCTATTAAGGAAGATGCTAGTGCCTTCAACAATTAAAAAGGGATGTCGTCTTGTATTTCTTCCTTTTCTTTTTTGCCAAATCTATCTGGCATATGTTCCTCAGATTTTATTTCGTTGTCGTTAAATACAACAATTTCTTCGTACCAATTACCTTTGCGTGATCGCTTCATTCTAGTTGTTACCCATTGTTCTCTGTTTTCTGTAACCTCTTGCTCAGATTGTGGGTCTTTATGTTTTATCTTTTCTTGTAGATAAGCAATAAATTCTGGTAATTTAAAAGATCTATAAATAGTTTCGTATTTACCATCTTTAAAATGTACTGGTGTTAAATCCTTTTCAAGTTCTGTTTTTGGAAATCGTGGACCATTACTCATTTTTGAAAATTTAATATTCTTGTTCTTACATATCTGCTTAATGACATTTTCTTTTTTGTGGCAATGTCTTGCAGTACTTCTTTATCTTCTTTTGTTATTCTAAATCTTATAAAATCATTCATTGTGTTTCTTCATAAATTTTATTAATCATTGAAACCATAGCTTTAGTATCTGCTTCTGTATAATCCATCACTTTGTCGTTGTATTCTTTTCCAAATACATCTTTATTTGCTTTGTAACAAACTTGTGATATAATACTAATACTGGTAAAGTCCATTTTTTTGGTCATTGGCATTTTGTTAAAACCTTTTGTAAAATTATCCTCTCGTAATATTTTACCATTACCGTTTGGCTTTAACTCGTAATTAATTTGTGTACCAACTTTTAATGGAAAGTTGTCATCTTCTGGCTCACTTTTAGAAAAGAAAAGCACCTTTTCACCTTGTGAGTGGTTAAATTCAACATAGTATTTTCCCATTTCTTGAAAAACACCATTTTTTGTTACTGATTTTATTGTTCCTTGCATAATATATAATTTTAGTTTGGTTAAATTTATAAAAAAAAACCTTAAGTTGTTAATTTACCAGTTTTTTATAATGTTCTATTTTTTCTATTAGATCACTATTGCTATATTTTACCACTTGTTTGCTTTCTAATAATAATTGCTCTGCAACGTTTTTTCCATATTCTGCATTTAAGAACATACCAAATTTAAATTGCTCACCATAACGCGCTACATTACAAGCATAACATTGTACTTGGCAATTAGTCTCATTCCATCTTGTTGCGTAATGTTTTCTGGAAATAAAATGACCGCATTGTAAATTCTTGTAGTGATCTTTTTTACCACACGTATAACACTCTGCAATATTATTTTTGCTTTTACGTTTTCTAATGTAAATACTAAATATTGTATCTAGTTGTTTAACAATATTTTTACGTTTACGTTCTGGCATCTCGCAATAAAAGTCTACCTAACCTATCGTCTAATTTTTGTATATTTCTATATATGTACTTACTATCTGATTCTGCTTGTTGTATTTCAGATTTATTTGTATCGGTACCTATATTGGTATATATTTCTGCATTAATCTCTAATAAACGATCAATTTTATCCTCGTCTGTATAAGTTTTATATGACATTATTTTGTCTATTTTTTGTCGTATCATTTTTTTTATTATATTATAAATACTACTAGTATATACCTATAAGTATATACCTATAGATATATTATTATAAGTATTATATAAGTATATACTTGTAAAAAATCAAACATCTAAAGAAAGTTTTTTGTCTAAGTTATATATTTATATATAAAAAAACAAAAAGTGTCTTAAATCACCTTTAAAATGCCTCTAGTTAATTATCTATAAATAAATAGTAAAGCAGTTAAAACCAAAAAAATACAATGAGGGCACATTTATCTATGTTTATTATTGCCAAAAACTTTTTCTACTCCACGACTTCCAAAGTACCCACCAATAACAATAGTAAGTAAACCTGTAATCTCGTCTAATGGATAACTAAGATACCAACCTATTACATAACAAACTGTGAGAAATATTAATACTAATGGTCTAACGTTACTTGCAAGCCAAGTACCAGAACTCGCATCTGCTACCCAACGTCTTGTAACTCCGTCCATTTCTGCACGTTCTAGCCTTAATTTTTCTAACGCAATTTGCTTGTCTGAATCTGACATTTCGCTGCCACCAATAATTGCTTCTATAACATTTCCAACAGCAGTATCTTCTGCTATTGATGTAACAACTTTCGGTATTTTTTGTAGCAAAAATTTTCCTACTCCAGTATCTTTAAATTTCTTCTTGGCCATTTATTAAACGAAAATAAACATATTTTATCATATACTCAACAATACGTATAAGTATATAACCTACAATTAATTGTTCCATAAATTTTTTGTTGTTTTTGCTGTTGTGTCGCTAATATGTCCAAATGACGTTAGGCGATTTGTTTTCGTCTGAATCGACGTGAATGAATGTTTTAGCGATTCCGATTCTGTTAAATCCAGCATCTTGTAACGCTTTAATAATAATCCATCGACTGCGTGAGTCTTTACAGCTGATATCTGCTGCTTTTCCAATAAGATGACTGCTCTCCGTTTTTCCTCCAACCTGTCTATTATGTTCTTCTGTTCTGTATCCAGAATTGATTTTAAATGGTATCCCTGCACTTTCACGAGCACCATCGAGCAACTCCATAAAAGTAGAATCCATACGATTGCCACTGTCGGGAACATCAGGGCTTGCAAATTCTTCATAATTAAAATTTTTAATTTTCATTTTTGCACTTATTTTTACAACCACATTTTCCTGTTTTACAATCGTCGTAATTTAACGTGTGGTTTAACATTAATCTGTCTATAGTATCGTCTTGTAATTTAATTACCATACCTTCTAACATATCTTTGGAAGCCACTAGCATTTCAATTTTCATTTCCAGATTGCTAATTTTCTTTTTTGCAGCTTCTAAATCGTCTGGGTTTCTTCCAGTAATTGAACTTATAACCATTGCTAAACTCGCAACGATCATACCAATAATTGTATTTACTATTTGTGCATTCTCGTTTGGTATTTTGTATTTAGTCAAATAAAATAATATTATTACGACCAAAAAAAACACGATTAATGCGCCTATGTAGTGACGTATATCTTTGGCGACGCCATTGCTTGGTATTTTCATTTTTTTAAAGCTTTATAAATTTGTATAATTGTAAATATTAACGTTCCAGACAGCACAAACATTTGCAAAAATCCGTTTACTTCTGACACACTAAAAGCCAATGCAAATATGTTCATAGAATACAATCCAAATATTTTCATACCATCATCCATATATCAATTCTTCGTGTAATTGTACAGCTTCTGTGCCTGTCAATTTTCTGTTAAAAAACCTCATTTGATCAAGTCTGCCTTTTAAATATGCAACGCCGCTACCTTGATAACCTACGTAATTATATAAATAATTGCTGTCTGTATAGGTCATAAAACTACCGTCCCAAGATGATGTTCCTACCAAATTTCCATTTAAATACAAAGCAATGCCTGTGCTATCACCTGTAAAGACAATATGATACCATAAATTTGCTTCTAAAGCAGACGAATACGTAACTGTAGGAAACGTAACGTCAGATTGGGCTACACGTCCGTACATTGTATTGTTAGTTTCTATTTGAATTAGCAAATAAATGTTATTTAGTAAAGACAATATTTTACCGCCATAATAGTTTGTTTGCGCTTGATGTTGATACCAAACAGAAACACCAAAAGCAGAGGCAGTTCTAAATTGATCGTCAAAACTACTACCTAAATCGTAATATGCGTTGGCAGCAAATGATCCAGAATAAGTTCCAAAAGGTACATTATTTGTTAAATATGAAACATTTGTATTTGAGGCATTAAACGAGCCAATAGCATCATTACTATTGTTCTCAAATTTGTAATATGCCTTACAACTAGAATCGCCAAAAGGTTGATTTGCGTTTTTAGTTATGTAAGTGTATTTTTCTGCGTATAAAGTTGAAATATTACTAGCTGTTAAAACAGAATCCCATATTCTAACTTGATCAATTTTGCCGCTAAATTCGTCGTAAGTTGTGCTGCCTGTATAATCGTGTAAAAGGTAAGCACCAAGAGAGGCTTTCGCAGTTTGACTACCACTATAACTATATGTGGCTGAATGAGTAGAATCTAACGCACCATTTATGTATATTTTTGTTTCAGATGATGTACTTGTTACTGCAACGTGTGTCCAAATATTTAAGGGTACTGATGCTGTCGAATAAACAGCCGTAGATGAAGGGTAGTGTTGTACATAAACTTTATCAGTTGTATTGTTTCGTACACTCATTATAATTCCGTGGAAGGATGCGCCATTTACATAACTTGTATTTCCGTAAAATGTTTTTACGTTTGTATTTGATACATTTGGATTAAGCCACGCTGATACAGTCAAATTAGTATATTTAAACACATTTGTACCTAATGTGATAACACTACTTGTTCCGTTAAATACAGCAGATGAGCCAAATTTTCCTAAAGCGTAGGTTATGTTTGTTTCTGTACCGTCAAAACTAGTTGCGCCCATAGATTCCTTAGCATCATTGTCAAGATTATAATTTGCAACACAACTAAATAAATGCGTGTTTGTCGTACCTGTCCACGTGCCGATAGTTTCGTTGCTTAATGCAGTTCCCTCAGTTGTTGTTACAGCTTTGTTGAAAATTCGTAACTGATTAATAAATCCTGTGTACGGACTATTGCTTAAAGTTGAGCCGCTATTAGAATTACTACGGTTACCGATTCTTTGCACACCTGGATAATCATAAGAACCACCTATACCAAAAACAAGTGTACCGCTATTCATTTGCGTAAAAATTCCTGTTGCATTGTCACTTGCTCTTAAATATTCAGTTGTACCTACAGCACCATTTCGCATAAACATAACCGTATTGTTAGAACTATTGTAAGAAACAACAATGTGATACCAATTTGTTGTGCCGCTACTAACTACTAATGAGTCGCTAAATTTAACTCTTGCGTATGCAGTTGCACTAGCATTAGAGCCAACCGCTCTTACTAAAGCGTACCAATGGTAACCATCGTAAGAGCCATCTGTATAAGTCCAAATTGCCATACCGCCTAAAGGATCACTTACATAACCTCTTGAAATAATATAACCAAAATCTGTAATAGGTTTATGCCAAAAACTAATCGTAAAACTACCAGTTGTAGGGACAAAATCCGAAGTTGTATCAAGATATGAGCCGCCACTTCCGCCCGATAAATTTGTGCCATCCATATACATACCCCAACCAATTTTGCCATCAAGTCCATTTTCAATATTAACTTCGGCATAATTTATTTTACCACCTGCTTCTGAATTATCTCGGTCAAATGTATATAAAGCACGTCCTGTGCTATCGCCAAAAAAATCTACTATGCCACTTGATACTGGTGCATCTGCAGATTTAGGAAAGCTTAAAAGTTTCTTATTTACAGCCATTATTCAACGATTGGAAAATCAATAATAGGATCAAATAAAATTACTTGATATTGCGCTACTTTTTTCTTTGTATTTAATGCGTCTATTTCTGCCTCTCGTTCTATTACTTTGTCGCGTATTTCTTTCCTTTGCGTATTTATTTCGTCTGGTATTGCAGTGCCAATGTCTGCTTTTCTAGTTACATACCAATCTGTGTTTGACAAATCTTGATTAGCAATTTTTTTTAATGCTACTTTTTTTTCTGCTTTCATTTCAGCTAAAGTTTTTGGAAAATTTATATCACTTTTGCTGTAAGTAAAAACTTTTGTTGCTGTATCCCAAACAAGATCACCTAAAACCTCTACGTTAGGATCGTAAGTTGGATATGTTACGTCATAAAATCCTTCTGCTTCTAATATTTCTTTACTTGCGTATCTAAAATTTAGTATTACGCTACCATTACTCTTTTTGTAAGTGCTAGGTAATACGCTATAAGCTTGTATATTTCCGTCTATTTCTTTTGCTTTCATAATTAAGGTGTTGGATCTGATGTATATGCTGCAATAGCATAATTAAAAATTGCATTTGCTGAATCGTCAATGCACTCGACTTGTAAAACGTTTGTGCTACTTGCATCATAATCTACACCACCAATTTTATTAAATGTTTCGCTAGTTGCTGCATCACTATCTAAGGTAATAGCATAGCTACCAGTCAGATTATGTATTGTAATAACTTGACCTTTTTTAAAATTATCAAAATCAAACTCAATAGCACCTGTGATTGCAGAGTTCATTCTGAATATTGTACCTGCTGACCAATCTACAGTAATTGCACCACTAGTTCCTGAAATAGTTACCGATTCAGTATATCTATCTTCTAGTTTATCGTGTGTCACATTATTGTCAGTGATAGATGCTGTTACAACCGCATTACTAGCAAGTTGGTCTGCACCTACAGCATCATCTGCTATCTTTGCTTGTGTTACATTGTCATCTACAATTGAAGCTGTTACAACTGCGTTACTTGCTAATTGGTCTGCACCTACTGCATCGTCAGCAATCATTGCTTGTTCTACCGCATCATTTGCTATTGTAACTGCACCTGTGTTTGCCATTGTAACATCACCACTCAATGAGGCAGCAGTCATACCTGTACCATCACCAATTAAAATTTGTGTATCTGTCAAGGCTTTTTCTGTTAATACACCACTACTATTTGCATCACGCACCAAAAGACTATTGGCTGCTACGTTTTGTATTTTTGCTAGTGTTACCCCAGCATCATTTAAAGAAATTGTTACTGCACCAGTTGCTTGATCTCTTGCTATAGGTGCTGTTGCAGTTATGCTATTAACATCTCCTGCATCATCCGTATACAACTCTGTAAAGTTATCATTGATTTTATCAAAAGCTGCCCTTAGCTGGTCGCCAGTACCGTCATTCGCTGTTGTACCAATATTTATAGTCTGTTTAGCCATAGTTTTTTATTTAATATTCTGTTGCATCTGAGGTATATGTTGTGTCGTCTGCTGATTCTTTTGTCGTGTCAGATGTAAAAAAACTACCATCTGCATCAAAAGGGTATATTGCGCCCCAACCGTTCGATTCGTTTACACTACCAAAATAGCTTTCGTGGTATATATCACCAAATGCCATTATTCATATATTATAACGTTACTTTTTACGTTTTTGCACATTTTTTTTAATGTACTTAAATAATTTTGTTAAATTTTCTTTTTTTATTTTGTATGTTGTTATAGCACCCACCCTAAGAAATTATTTGATTTATCTGGATACATATTTTCATTGTTGTTTGTATAATATTCTGGAAATTTGCTTGGTGCATTGAACGACATATACTGTAAAAATCTCTCAGTATAAAAATCTGCAAAGTGTCTGTGTCTTTGTACTAAAAAATCAATCTCGTCTTTGCTAGGTGTTTCACTATTTTCAGATCTATGTTTAAAAAGTCCACCATTTTTTAATTCGTATGCTGCAAATGGCAAATAGTCAATCATTGCATAATGTATGAGCATTGGTTGTATGTAATCGTTTACTAATGTTAGATAATCACCAGTTAAACTAGCACCACCAGTACCTAAAATATCTGTGCTTATTTTGTCATATAACTTTGTACCAAGATAATTTTGTATATGCATTTCTTGTGCAATTCGTATAAACCCAATAAACTTATCAGTATCAACATTACCATTTAGTATGGTGTTTTTTACTAGGTCGCTACGTTTTATAAATAGTGCTGTTGCCATAATTAACTAATTCTCCAATTATTATTGTTTGGTCCTGCGATTTGTGCTACTTCTTTTGGATTAACTGGTAACCTTGCATCTTTTCTGTCGCTTGGCTCTAAATCATTAATCATTTGTTTTGCACGATTAACGCTAATTTTTTGATTGTTTTTTCTAATATAAATTTTACGCATCCAAAAATGTTTACAATTAACACCGCCTTTGTATAAAAATGGATTATAAGTATTTGTGCCATAAGGCCCCATACCTGGTGTTGTAACCATATCTTTGTTTAGATCTTCTATTCTATATAATTTTTTTGCTGAAACCATTTTACGACAAAATTCTCTACTATTATCGCTTACTGTAAGTGGTGCGTATTGGTATCTTATTTTAAATAGTGATGTATCTTGTTTACTTCTTTTAGTTGGTGAGCCTTTTATTACATTTGCAAATTTTAAAACTTTGCTCATAGCAGCATCTTGTTCTAAATTTGATGGTCTAGCATCAACCAACTCGTAATCCTCCATAGAATCCTCTTGTAATGCTTCTAGATGCGATAATATTGCTTGTTCTATTTCTTTTGATGCTTCTATAGGTACACAATTAGGAACTTTTTTACCATTCTTCATTTTAAAACCTATCATTTCGTAACCATCCCAGCAAGGCTCTTTTAGTTTTTCTTCTTCGGATGCATCTATTGGTACGCAGTTTGGTACTTTCTTGCCATTTTTGGTTTTAAATCCAATCATTTCATATCCGTCCCAGCAAGGTTCCTTAAGTTCTTCTTCGCTATTTTTTATAGGTATGCAATTTGGCACAAGTCTACCATTTTTACGTTTCATACCATACTGCTCGTAACCGTCATAACAAGGGTCGTCTGCATCTTTTAGCTCGTGTGTTTCGCAAGGCATATACCAGCTTTGGTCGTCTAATGTATGTGTATGATAACCTTTGCAACCCATTTGTTTTGCAACAGCTTCTGCTTCTTCTGGTGTGTCGTATGCCATTCTACCATCTATAACCTTACTTGCTAATGACAATTTTTGTCCTGTTTCTTCTTCTACTTGTTCTTTGGTCATTGCATTTTCTAGGTCTGCAAATTCTAAAGGTTGTAAAGTTTTAAAATATAAATCTAAACTAATATCGTTGAAAGCCAAGATCTCGTTAAATGCATCTACCAGTAAATCTTGAAATGGTCTAATAACAGTATTATCCATTAAATTACTAGCTGTTTTTAACTCGTCAGCATTATTACCAAGACCAGTACTGTCTTTTATACCTAATAGCATTGGTGATACTATTCTATGGCTAACCATTATTTTACGCATTGATTCGTCTGATAAAAACTGATACTGATTGTGTGCATCTGATAATTGTACTGGCTCTAAAGATGCTGCCTGTGATTCGTTGTCGTTAAATGCTAGTATAAATTTACCTGCGTTAGATGTACCACTAAATTTTTCTTGTATTCTGTGTTCAATCATTTGACGTTCTTCTTCCGTAGGTATGCCATTGTTGAAATTAATTAACATACTCGGTGCAAGACCATTCATTATATTGTTGAGGTGGTAATTTGCTACTTCTTCTTCTAGTTCGCTGTATTGTAATCCGCCTTGGTAATCTACTGGTGAATAATAATAAAATCCTGTTCTGTATGGTTTTACATATAAAATTTCTAAGCCTTCTTGTGACATACCAAATGCTGGTATTCTTTTATGTTCTTCATTCGGTTTTGCCTTTTTCCAGTCTGGACAATAGTAATATGCTTCTACCTCACCGTCACCATTATTTTTTTCTGCACGTAAAGTTTCTACCGGAAAATGCTCTACTTGTACTATTTGCGATCTATCTTTAGAATAAATTATTTGCATTGAACATTGACCAAGTAATTTTAAATCGTGTGCCAGTTTACGTACGCAATCATTATTAAATAAACCTTTCATACGCGCATACTCGTCTGGTTTTTTATTGCTGTCAGTAGCATCTAAACCTTGACCAAATATTAATTGTGATATACCATTTATGGCAGCATTATTTGTTGGACTACCATTATGTCTGTCAATTAAATACTGGAAATAGTCATTGTCCTCGCCATACGCAACCCAATCTCTATTTTTTACCTCTATTATTTCTGGTGTGGTATAACTACCTAGTTGTACTATTTTTATACTCATATTGTTATGTAATCGTCATCAAAACTATTTTCTGTGGTATACACACCACTATTAACAGTATAATAATTATTGTTAGCTTGGTTGATAGTTTGATCTGTGCAAAATATCTTGTCTTTATAAATAATTTTAGAAGATGAATTTTTTAAAGTAAAATCATAGTATAATCCCTCTTGTAGAACAGGACTAAAAGTAACAGTAAAAACCAAATCGTCATCTACAGTACTCGGACTTATACTATAATCCTTATCAACATTTGTTGTATCGTTCCTTAAACTTAACGTACCACTTGTAATATATTCTCGTGGTATTACCTTAATTGTTTGTGCTGAGGAACTAGTTGTCAAAATCTTCATACTATTATAACGCAATATATTTGTTTTTTGCATAAAAAAAAAGGGTAATAATAATATTACCCCCTTTTCCAAAACTAAAATTAATCAAGGTGCAAGTTGTGTGCCTTGTGTCGCACCTGTAACTACTGTCGATGTAACAAAGTATGCAGGTATTGTTTCTTGTGCTGTAAAGGTTAGCGTGTACCCGCTTAAATCACCCATTGCAGCACCACTTGTTATAGTACCAGCATTGGCTTCTGCACCGTGTACAGCACCTACTAAGAAATAATTTCCGTTATAATCTTCAACAAATATGTGAGGTCTAGCTTTAACTAATAATTTAATTTCTTCTTGTGCCTCTTTGGTTTGTTTTGTCAATGTAAGATTTAACGTTTGTTCGTAAAACACAGTACCATTCTCTGTTGAGCCTGTGATTGTTTGTTCTAAAGACGAATTACCTTTAAGATCAAATTTATATACAGTTGGTGATCCTGCCATTGCAGTAACAAGTCCACTAGATACTGTAAGTGCACCCATTGTTCCATAATCTGTAAAGTAAACTGACTTTAAACCACCAACGGTATCTCTACAAGGTAATTTTCGTCCTTTTGTGAGTAAGCAAGCCATATTTTTATAGTATTAAAAAAGGGTAGGTAGGCACTTGGCTTACCCACCCTCTTGGTTAATTAATTAATTTATTAAGAATACAGTACAATATCGCTTCCGATAGCGTGTTGTATTCCAGCAGTAAATCTCATAACTACACGAACATTCTGTGAGCCATCGATGTCTGCCATATCTATAACTTTAACTTCATTCTGGTCAGCCATAAGTCCAGTACCAAAAAACAGGTTAGACTTTTCTGCTGCAACCATTGTGTTAGAAGCTAATCCTTGTGCCAATACTACATTAATACCTTCAAAGGTTAATGCACCACCGTTAAACCATTGTGGTCCTTGGTCATTTGTACCAGCTGCCCCAACATTAGAAGCAAAACCACCTAAAGCTCTTACATATGCTCTGTAAACATTAGGCGATACATAGATATATAAATCGTCTGCACCATACACTGCACTAGGTATAGCATCTACCACTAATCCCATTTTAGCAATTACGTTAGACGAATCTACTGCTGCACCTGCACCTACGTCAGTTACATCACCATCTGCTAGTAGTGTAGTTCTGAATCCGTCAAACTCACCAGCATTTGCATTAGTTCCACCCCAAATGTTTTGTTCCATTTTTTGTGCAACTTTGTCTGCAACGTGTGCAATTAAAAAGTCTGAGAATTTTGTAGGCATATTAGAGTAAGCAGAGAAACCCATTGAGTTTGCTTCCCAGTCACTAATAAAGTCCTTTTTACATAACTGTAAGTTTACTTGAAACTCTTCTGGTGTAAGTAGCCTTTCAGTTAATGTTACCGTAGAGGTTGGGTCAAAGTCACAAGTGGCATTTTTGACAATGTCATTTGTAGCGACTTTCTTCATAACCTCTTTAAATTTAATGTTAGGCTTGATTGTAATTAAATCATTTGCCAACGTTGTACCAGAAAGTAAAGCTGCAGAAATGTATTCACCTGCAAATTCGCCAGCGTAGGTAGTTGTTATTGATGTTGTTGTTGCCATTTTAAAATATTTAAATAGTTATTATTATAGTTCGCCAACTGTAATTGATGAAGATTGCGCACCATTACCGAATAAAGTATAAACTGTACCATCGCTAGATAGTTCTATAAAATCACCGATACGTTCTGCACCATCTTCAAATGTAACACGATCTACTGCATCTGCGTCTACGACAGCACCTGCAACGATCAATGATCCACTTATTGTATCTCTTTGAGTAGAAACAGTTTGTATAACTGTGTCAGTACTAAAAGCTGCTACCACCTTAAATTTAAAGGTCACACCTGCAGTTGTTTCAGGTAGTGTAATCGTGTAACCAGTCCCAGAAATCAAAAAGGTCTTACCGCTGTCTGCTGCTGTAATCGCTTTGCTCTCTGTGATCACTTCTGTTGTTTCAAACTTTCTTTGTACGTCGTTTGAAAAAGTTGTAGTTGTACTCATTTTACTTATTATTTATATTAGACATTCTGTGTAAAACCCGATCCATTGTGGAATTGGCGTTTCTTTTATTACTAAACACTTTCCTTTTGTTTTCTGTTTTTGCATCTGGATTGTGCTTAATTGCTTTTGTAGCTGGTTCTGAAGACAGTTGCTCTTTAACTTCTTGTTTTGCAAGTTCCTCGTCTTTCATTTTGCCGAGTTCTTCTTTGACGTATGCTAATTCTTGCTTCATTTCATCAATGATAGGCGTAACTGCTGCCACTACCTCTTCAACGATTTTGTTCATCTCGTCCTTTTCTTCTTCGTGTTCTTCGAGGTTTTGTTCTTCTTGTATTTCAGCTTCGTTTTCATCTGATAAATCTTTTTTAGATTTTTTTGCTTTTGGCTCTTCTTCGGTATCTTTTTCTGCTTCTACATCTCTTGGCTCTGAGCCTGTTGCCACTTGCGAATCTAAATCTTCTGTTTCTTCTTCTTGTGATTCTGTGACTGCATCTGCAATTTCACCGATAATACCCTCTTCTGCAACCATTAACATTTTACCATTTTCTAGTTCGTAATCACCAACTGGTAAAGGCACTTTCTCGTCCTCTGTGACAATAAATACGCTTTCACCACTTGTAAAATTTTCTGCTTCTAGTACGGTACCATTTTCTAACTTCATACTTTCAAGCTCTATTTTAGCGCTTAACAGAGAAGTTATTTTTGTAAGCATTTCTGTAGGTTTCATAAATATATTTATTTAACGTTATATGTATTTATATAATATAACGCACCTAAAAAAATATTTGCATTTTAATTTGGAATTTTTGTAATAGAGCCTATACCTTGTGCTTGATATGAGCCATCACAACACTTTCTATGGTACGTTTTACCATCTTTGCATAGGCAACCACGCTTGCCACCTTTTGGACTGCTGTAACGTCCATTATTTGATGATCTCATTTTATTGATTTAAGTTTACTTATTGCCCAGTTTATACCACTAGAGCCACCCCAAGCATCCCACATAAGACCACCACAACCCTCTGTATATGGTACATCTTTATTTTGTTGATGCCTTTTAAAACTAGCCATTCGTGCTATTGTGTCACGACTTATGTTTTTTTTTTCAGCAAGTTGTCTTGCTCTAGTCCAACCGACTCTAGTTCCGCATTTACTATTATTTTCTTCTTTGTATTTTATTGCGCGTTTTGCATTGTTACTTGCTGATTGTGGATAGTCGTTATATGTTTCAAAGGTATAACGTACTAAATTTTCTTTTATTTTTAGTAATTTTTTACCAGCTTCGATTTCTTTACTTAAACTGTCTTTTATTTGCTCTTTAGGGCGCTCTGCTTTATCGGCAAAGTATCCCTCGATACTAAAACCTTTTACAAGTCCAGTTTTTACATACTCGTTCCATACCTCATCGTTGTAAACTTTAACAGAGCCAACCCAAGAGCCTAATGGTAAATCCATACCATATAACGAAGATTTGTCTTTTTCTTTATTTTCTACTATCCACGATTCTACCAATGATACACCATTAATTTTCTCAAAATGCTCATACGTTGAATTGTTCTGGTTGCCTTTTGATAAATACAACTCAGAAGCTTTACGTACTGTATCTTTTGTAAAATATATATAGTATTCTTCGTCACCATCTTTACGGTATATTGGTTTATTAGGAACAAGTATTGCACCCATAAGTATTCTTTTTTCTGCATCTACCTCTGCAAACTTATATACCTTATCTTTAGATAATGCCAAAAAGTTTTCTTCTATTGCTGGATTCTCTACCAGACTGATTGCGTCAATACCGCTATTTTCGTCTAGTTCATCAATTACTAACTCAACTATTCTCATATTATTATAACGCTTGTATTATTTTTTTTGTATTTATATTGATGCATTGTTTTCAATTTTTCTATCCAATGCCTGTGCTGTTGTTACGTCATCACTAACAACAAATGCTTTTACTGGCTCTTGATCTTTTTCACCTATTGCTGTTGCTAATTGGTTTTCTGGTGCTTCACCAACAATATTAAAGGCTGGTGCTTGTCCTTGTGCTGATGGTCCACTACCTCCACCACTTCCACCCATTGCTGGTGTTGATTTTATTTTAGCAATATTTACTGCTGCGAAACCTGCTGCAAGACCTGCTTGTACAAAAGGATATGCTGGAAAAAATTTAGTAACTGGTGAATCTTGTGCAGTTTTAAAAGCATTGATAGTTCCCTCAATACCTGAAATTGTAGCTTGTGCAATTGCTGCCATTTTACCTATTTTACTACCCTCACCTGCTGCTGCAATAATTAAACTTAATCCGTCCATTACAAGACCTTTTTTTACATCAGCAACTTTTTGTTCCATATTTTCTTCTTCGTCACTTCTTTGTTTTTTAACGTCAAAAATTTGGTTGTCAAAATCTTGTTGCTCTAGTTCTTTTTCTTGCATAAAGTCTAACAATTGTTGCTCTGCATCTTGTCTTGCTTGTGTGCCAATGCCAAGTCGTTCAATTTCTTTCTCAAATCTGGCTACCTCAAGTGCTTCTTCTTCTTCTGATATTTGTTTTAACTTTTCTAATTTTTCCAGTTCGTCCTCAATTTCTTCTGCATTGGCAAGTTTTTTTGCAATCGCTCTTGCGTTTTCTGCTTCTGCTAAACTGTTGGTTAGTTCTATTTCTTCTAGTTCTAGTGCTGCCCTGTTTGTTAATTGCTCTGATTCAAATCCTGCAATACTTTCTTTTACATCAAATAGATTTTTTTCTGCTTCTATTAATGCAACTTTATTTTCAATTAATTTTGGATTTGCTCGTAATTCTGCTTGTGCCAATTCTAATGCTTTTTGTGCATTGGCTAATTGTAAGTCAAATTGTTCTTGTAAAACATTTTTTAATTCGTCATTTGCTTTTATTCTATCGTCAATAGATTTTGTAACATCATCTCGTATCTGTCTTTGCCTTTCTGCAGCCAACTGAAACTCTAATTGCAATTTGTCATTTTCTGCCAATGCTATTGCTGTTTCGTTTCTTAATTGTTGGATTCTTTTTTGGTTTGCTAGTTCTTGTGTGGCTGAGATTTCTTTTGTATTTTCTATTGCTTTAGTTGCAAAATCGCCAAGTTCTTTTCCAGTCTGTATAAAACCTTTGCCAATACCAACTACGTTGTCAACCAATCCACCAGCAGCATCATCTAGTTTGCCATTTACTCTGTCAATGTCTGCTTGTAATTCTTTTATTTTTTCTGCATCATTACCACCTAAAAATGATTTTTCCCACGCTAATTGTGCATTTAACAAACCAGTCTGTACACCAAAAATTGTAGTTTTTAACAAGTTTATTGGCACCATTACTGAATTTTTTACAATATCACCAAGAGCTGTAAATTCTTGTCCTGCATTTACAATACCATCAATAAATTTTGTAAATACTGTTGAAACTGTACCAAACGCCACACTTAAACCATCTACAATGGTCTGGTTTTGCATTAGTATTTCTGTAAATTTTTCAAATATTTTTAGACCAAGACCAGCAATAAATGCTTTAACAGCTAAACCTGCACCACGAAAACCTTTACCTACCTTACTTACAGTTTTACCTAATAAACCTAATTTTTTATTACCATCTTTACCAATATCTTGTATTGCTTTTTGCGATTCTAAAGTTTCGTTTTTAAAATCTTCCATCTCGTCTGAGATCCTGCCTATGGCTTTTTGTGCGTCCTCTAATTGTATGGACAATTTTATTACTTCTTCTGTCATTTTTGTAGGTTTATGTGGTTTTTTATCTCTCTAAAAGACAATGGCAACTTGTATTTACCTAACGCTTGGTCAATGTAATCTGTGCGTATGTCTTGCTCTTTTGCTAGTTCTAGTAATGTTAAAATATTGTCAATCATTAGTAAAAGGTTTGTACTTTTGTTACTATTCCATCTACAACTGCTGCACTTACACCCTCGGTCGGTGCGTAACAACCGTTTTGGTTGCAATCATAAAACGCATAGAATCCGTCTGGTGCATATAGCAGTTTATTGCTCTCTGTATTTTTTTGGTAAACTCCAAATTGGTCATCTGGTAATTGCATTAATCCAAAACCCTCTTTTAGTGGTCTATAATTTTGACATACAAAGTCTGTTTCGGTAGTTTCGCCTTGGTTATAAAAAGCTAATCTTGTAAGTTTTGTACCATTTGGCAAACTAGACCCAGTTTCTGAAGGACTTTTTGCATAACCCTCTGCTGTTTCTCTACTTGTTGCGTGGTAACCGCAAGTTTCCAAATCTCTCTCAAATTGGTTGTTAGTTGGTACGTCAAATTGATTCATTGTATTGTGTGTTGATATACCCGTGAAATCACTACCATAAAATTGTTGTTCGTATTGTACTGCATCTCCCTCAATAACAACAGGCACAATGAAAGAAATTAAACTTGGTCCACTAAACCCTCTTACATCAAAGAAAGTACCATCACCATTTTTTATTCTAAATGTAGTATTTCCAGACCCTCTTTGTGACCCACCAGGTTTTTGTACATTATATAAATACGTACTAGTTGTAGTGGTAAAACTTAAACTTGGTGTGGCTTGTTCGTGTAATATAGCACTTAACGATTCACCACTTGCAATATCAAATGACGAGTCTGTTGTTGTTCTGCCATAAAATCTATAATAAATTGTATCGCCAGCAGATAGTCCTGTAACTTCAAATTTTATATCACCAGATAATGTATTTTTATTCTGTGGTGTGGTCTCATATTTAATATTTGTAGCAGAGCCAGTTTTTAATGTGCTTATATCTGTTGATGTTAAATGTGACTTAGTTGTCGAGTAGAAAAATCCGTACTCGTCAATCTGTGATGTTGTACCAACTTTACCTAGAGTTGTAACAGTAAAAGATATTGTAACCACAGAACTTGTTGGCGCAGTAGTAAGATATGTCAATACTGGTGGTGTAACAACAAGTGGTACGTTTCTAATTACTTGCTGTGGTATATTAGGTATGCTAACATCTTCTGGCACAACTTCTGTTACGCTTAGTTCTTCTAGACCTTCAATATTGTTTTGCGTATCTACTGTTAATGTGGCATTGTCTGCTGTATAATCTGTTGAATCTGCACGCAAATTTGTTATTTCGTTGTCTACTTTTAAGAATTTTTGTGGGATTATTGGTATATGCTCTGTCGTTGTGTTAATAAGTTCTAAATTACTTACCAACGTCTCAAAATTTGTAACAATTTTGTTAATCTTATAAACCTTATTAAATATTTGTAGCTTGTCTGATAAAACTAAATTCTGCAAAATAGACACTGGCAAATAAGATTTTACAGTTGTAAGTCGTCTGCGTACATCAAAAACATCTTCGATATATTCTTTGTAATATTTTTGGAACAATGACTTGTCGAATGTAACACCTTGGTATTCGTTTGTTTCTGCATTGAAATTTATATTATCGCTAGAATCGTCATTTAAGGTATTACTTAAATACACAGAATTTGACGGTACAAAATATGATGTTACCTCAGAATCGTTGCCAGCTGAATCTAAAAAACTAATGCTTGTTCCAGAACTTAACACAGGATAAAATAATAATGGATCTGGTAAATATGCACTTTGTTTTTCGTCAGCACTCCACCCCCATTGTATTGATGTATTTGCACCACCTGTAACATTTTTAAGTCTTTCAAACATAAAATGGTCAAATGGTAATTTTATCTCGTAAACTTCACCATCAAATTTTTCACTTTCATTGTAATTTAACGTACCCCATTTTCTATTAAATATCTGCTCAAAATTACTAGCCATAAAACTTTTATCACCTTTATAAGAAAAGTTAATTTGTTTGTATGGTAATACACTATCTACTGTAGATGTATCTTTGTCAACAAACTCTGTTACATCTCTAATTGTTGTATTGTTATTATAAAAATCGTCTAAGCTTTGTATTTTTATTTTTTTGTCGTCTTGTATAAAAGCTGTCAAATTAAACATCTTAAAAATACCAGTTAAAAAATCTATAACTTTTATTTTTGGCAACTGCTCAGTAATTTGTACTTTTTTATTTGTAATTGTAACCGCAGTACCTGTAAAGCCTATTGTACCTAAAGTTGTTTGTACTCGTGGACTAATTGTAAAAGTTGCTACTGTTTCTGATTCAACAGCAAACGTAAAAGTGCCATCTGGTATAAAAAAGAAATCTTGTGGAAATGTATCGCCTGTTAGATCTTTGTACGATTTAAATTCCTCGCCATCTTTATATAAATATATATTATAATTGGCTGATTGGTTTGTTGTTGTTACACTAAATCGTAATTGTCTTGTTCTACGATTATGTACACCACTTGAAAGTCTACTTTTATTTATAAAATAATTATTGTAAAGATCAATTACCGAGTTTTTTCTTCTTCCACTTTTACTTGCTAGTTTGAAACTACTAAACTTAACTTGTTCTGGTTGATCGCTAAACATACCACCGACCTTGTTATGCAACCATAAAAATAAATTGTAATAACTTGCGTTTGCACTAGAAAAAAAATCTTTGGTAAAACTAAATCCATCGTCAGCAAAAAACTTACGTTCTATTGCTTTTATAATTGCGTGTACTCGTATTGCTGGTTTTAACTGGTCAAACTCTACACCTTTATTTGTACCAACAGCGTTATATGCAATATTGGCTAATGCTTCTGTATTTGCAACAGCAGTACCAGAATCGTATATCAATCGTTTGGTATGTGTGATTAATGGTACAAGTAAAACATTTGCAAACGTTTCACCATCCATTACTTTTGATTGTGCTGTACTAAGTAATGATTTGATGTTTGTGTCTGAATATTCAAATTCTAAAGATGTAAGCATTGGTAAATCGCTTAGTGTGGCTTCACCAATTTTGTCTTTTAAATTTACAGTATTACCATAAAACGTAAGTTTATAGGTATGTGCTTTATTAATTTTTAAACTCGTACCCTCCAGTTTTACTTTACCTTTTTTAAATAATTGGTAGTTTAAATATAGTTCTGCATTAATCTTTTTTCTTGCATCAAAACCCTCTAGTATTTCGTAATTATAAAAATGCTTAAATATTTTATTGTTTATTTCACTAGCTGGTACGTTAAAAGTTCTGCTAAAATCACTAAAAATTTTATCTATATTTCGTACGTCTTGTATTGTTTGAGTAAGAGTAATACTCTCGTCGTCAAACATTTCAACCAACTGATTTTCTACGTATAATTGTAAACCTATCATCGTACATTGTTTATCTTGTTAAATGCAAATTCAAAGTTTATGGTATAGTTTATTAACTTGTCGTTCAAACT
>VTLG01005313.1_pt1 | contig 24473 bp, 39 predicted proteins | sample 4694571 | NCBI WGS metagenome assembly VTLG01 (sample SAMN12604809, study PRJNA352737) | marine metagenome | biome: ENVO:00000447; feature: ENVO:00000209|ENVO:00000569|ENVO:01000036; material: ENVO:00002151; isolation source: viral sequences binned using virsorter ...
GGTCGGGTTAATAGTTATATGAGAGGAGATAAAGCAAGAACAGTTGATATGGCCATATTTAAAAAATATAGAAAAAGATGAGTGACCCTAGAATAAAAAAATTTGGTCTTGCTGGTTTTAATAAACCTAAAAGAACACCAAACCATCCAAAGAAGTCACACGTTGTTTTAGCGAAAGAAGGCGACATAGTAAAGCTAATTCGTTTTGGTATGCAGGGTGCAAAAAATAAACCACCAAGACAAGGAGAGTCAGATGCAGATAAAGCAAAGCGAAGATCATTTAAAGCAAGACACGCAAAAAATATTGCAAAAGGTAAAATGAGTGCAGCCTTTTGGGCAAATAAAGTCAAGTGGTCATAAATTTGATATATTAATTCTTAAAAGCTACGCTTTAATTTATGTCAGAAGAAACCAAAGAAGTGGCTACGCCACCAACACCAAACAACACAGAAGTTGACCAGTTAAAAGAATCAATAAAAAAATTAGAGGCTAAAAACTACGAACTAATAGGTAAGCTTCAAAATCAAAAAAAAGAAACAAAAGTTCCAGAGGATTATGAGTCTTTGTTAGCGTTTAAACAAAAACATGAACGAGAACAACTTGAGAGTGAAGGAAAGTACACAGAAGCTACACAAAAATTAGAACAGCAATACAGAGATAAATCTGCTGAAGATAAAAAAAGAATTGAAGAGCTAACCGCAAGAAATAGGGAGCTCGAACTTATTGCCCCTGCAATGCAAGCATTGTCTGAAGTAACCCACGACCCTGAGTTGGTATTAAATAATCTTGTACCAAAAGATCAGATGCAGATAAAAGAAGGCATACCAGTTGTCATAGATGGCTATGAACAGTTGCCAGTACAAGAATATGTAAAAAATAAATTAGAAAAAGAAAAACCTTATTTGTTAAAAAATAAATTACCAACTGGTGGCGGTGCGCCTATTTCAAGACCATCTACTGATAATTTTTCAGAAGATATGTTGAAACCATTTTTAAAAGCAACAGAAGATATTACAGAGCAGGGTAGAATTTTTAAGACATACGGAAAAGAAACTTGGCAAAAGTTGAGAGATATAGCGAAAACACGCTAGTATAGAACAAAGGCAAAGCTACGCAGAGCCATATAGGGTTACGCCCACACCGTTAAAATTATTTTTCAGGACATGGCAGTTCTTAGAAGTGATATTATTATCCCTGAGATTTTTACGCCTTATGTCATTGAACAGACCACTCAGCGAGATTCATTCCTTGCAAGCGGTGTGGTCGCACCAATGGCAGAGCTAAATGCAACAGAGGGTGGTGATTTCGTTAATGTACCTTTTTTCTCCGCAAACTTAAGTGGTGATTTTGAGGTTCTTTCTGATTCTTCTTCATTGACTCCCGGCAAGATTTCCACTGATAAACAGATTGGAGTTATTTTGCACAGAGGTCGTGCATTTGAATCAAGAGACTTAGCTGCACTTGCAGCAGGCTCAGACCCAATGGCAGCAATCGGTCAAAAGATCGGTGCTTACATTGCAAACCAAAGACAAAAAGATTTACTTGCTTGTCTTGATGGAGTGTTTGGTTCTATCAATGCAAACTCAAGTAGTTCTGCTTTCTTTGATTTATGCATAGATTCAGAGTCAGGAGATACACCAACTGGTTTATCACCAAAGCACGTTGCTAAAGCAAGATCAATTCTTGGCGATCAAGGCGACAAGCTTACAGCAGTATGTATGCACAGTAAAGTTTACTATGATCTCGTTGAGAGAAAAATGGTTGACTATGTTCTTGCATCTGATGGAAACGGCGGTTCTGCAACAGCAAGTGGTGGTACTATTGCCCCTGCATATGCTGGTGGAAACGATACAGTTCCAACATACTGCGGACTAAGAGTTATTGTTTCAGATGACGTTTCTACCACAGGGTCAGGCTCATCAACTGAGTACAGTACATATTTCTTTACTGCTGGCGCAGTAGCAAGTGGCGAGCAAGCTGGCCTTACAACAGAAACAGACAGAGATATTCTGGCGAAATCTGATGCTATGGCGATTGATCTTCACTATACATATCACCCTGTTGGTTCTAAATGGGCTGTTACAACTGTAAACCCAACAAGATCACAACTTCAAACTGTAGGCAACTGGTCGAAGGTCTATGAAACAAAAAACATTGGTATCGTAAGAGCTACCAACGTATCAACTCAAGACTAAAGGTAATTAAATCATGCCAAGTTTATTCGAGGTTACTGCTGGTAAGTTAACTGGACCAACAAAAGGCGGTACAGTAACACAAGCAACCAACAAATCTACAGGTGTAACTCTTAATACAGAGTCAGGTCAGATTACTATGAATGATGCAGCTTTAGCTGCTGCTGCAGAAGTATCATTTACAGTAACCAATAGTGAAATTGCTGCAACTGACGTTGTAGTAGTTAACCATGGTTCTGCTGGTACTGCTGGTGCCTACTTAGTAGGAGTTTCAGCAATCGCTGCAGGTTCTTTTGGAATTACAGTAACTAATGTTTCTGCTGGTTCTTTAGGTGAAGCTATTGTTATTAATTTTGTTGCACTTAAGGGTGCTTCAAGTTAATGGGCATATTCGCTTTTAAGCGTATGAGAGAACAAGAGGCTGCCAAATTGGTAGTCTCTGTTCCTTCAAAAAAAAAGAAAACCAAAGTAAAACAAAATGGCAATCTCAATAGACGCAACAGTAGGGGGAGCATCAGCTAACAGTTACATTACACTGACAGATGCAAATTCAATAGTAGAAGGCCTTGTTGCAGATGATGATGTAGCTGCATGGGACGGGTCAAGTAATGATAATAAAAACAGAGCTTTATATACTGCTGCGGTTAGAGTTGACCGAGAAAGATTTTTAGGAGCAAGAGTAACTAATACACAAGCATTGCAATGGCCGAGACAAGGTGTAAGAAAACCAGATACATACATAAATACATATTCAATAGGTTTTCCATTTAGAATATCAACAGATTATTTTGCAGAAACAGAAATACCAGAACAAGTTAAAAAGGCGCAAGTTATACTTGCTGTTTACTTGAATAATAATCGTAATGGTTTAGGATTAAGTGGTCTTGAAGATTTTAAGAATGTTCAAATTGGTAATCTAAATGCAACACCGAATTTTTATGGTTCGGTTGGTGCTGATAGAGTACCACCACTATTTGAACGGTACTTTACTGGTTTACGAATAAGTGGACCCGGCAATGTCGCAATTAAAAGGAGTTAACAATGAGCTACTATCCAGCTGCCAAAATCATTAATGATACTGCTGCACATACAGGTCGATTTGGTTGTGTTCAAGCAATCAAAGATTCTGAAATTGCAACTTTAGTGGCAGAAAATATTACTGGTGATCTTACAAGTATTGATCTAAAATCCAACTGTAAAATTGAAGGTATTATTACGAGCATCACTCTTGCAAGTGGAACTGTTGTTGCTTATCTAGTATGAGCCTTGCAAACGCCTTAAAAAAAGCTGCATCAAAGACACTAAGTAAGCTTGGTGGAGATGTGACTATAAGGCAAGTTACTGCTGGTTCATATAATACAACTACTGGTGCTATTACAGAAACAACTTCTGATACAACTATTAAGGGTTCTTTAAATAATGTTAATAGGTCTGAGGTAAATGATCTTATCGAGTCACAAGATAAAATTTTAACTATATCTGCTGGCGACCTTACATTTGTACCAACCACAAAAGATAGAGTTGTTATAAGTAGTGTTGAATTTAAAATTATATCTGTAACAACAAATGAGCAAAATAATACACCAATAAGCTTTGAACTTATTTTGAGGTAAGTATGGCTAGACAAATTAAGATCGAACAAATAGATGATTTAATTAAAGAAGCAGTACAAGAGTTGGTACAGAAAACAACTCTACAGTGGACTACATTAGCAAAAAAAGCTACACCTGTAGGCGAAACTGGTAATTTAAGAAATGATTGGAAAACTGATATTAATAAAAGAAAATTTAGAGGCACTATTATAAACAGAATGGAATATGCAGAACCAGTTATATATGGCACATCATTACCACCAAGCTGGCAAGGAAGATATAGAACAAGAAAAAATACAATCAAAGGCTTTCCAGAATTACAAGCCAAGCAACTTACAACTGGCTATATTCCACAACAACTTAGAAAAATTATAAGGAGTAAATAATGTCAGCAACCGATTTAAATACAGTTCGATCTACTATTGAAGCAAGATTGGCAACAGAGTTAGCAAGCAGCCCTGTTATACCTGTTGTATTTAGTAACCAAGCATTTGATTCTATTGGTAATGCAAGCTTTGTTCAATGCGAAATAAGTTTTGGTTCTGGCGAAATAACATCACAAGGAAACCAAACAAATGCAAATACTTTAGTTGTTGGATTATTAACTATGAATGTATTTACAGAACAAGGTATTGGTAGTGGTGGTAATCTTACTATTTGCAAACGACTAAGAGACCTATACAATAGGATTACAGTTTCAGATGTTATTTTTGATGCAGTAGTTGGACCAGAAGTACTTTCACAACCACCTGAAGGTAAATTTGTAACACAACTGCGCGTAACCTTTGAAACATACGAGGGACTTTAATTATGGCAAAGCTTGAAATTACAGAAGAAATGCTTGACGCAATAGAAGCTGTAAAAGGCAGAAGAAATCCAAATTATTGGGATCCTGAATGTAGAAAATATTATGAGGCACAACAAAATTCAAAAAAAGATGTGAAAAAGTCAGAAAAAGGTTAAACTATCTGTAAATACTTTTTTTTATTGTCATGGCAACAGCAGTTAAAGGTGATGTCGGTAAGGTTATGTTCCACAACGCAGCAGGAACAGAAGCTGACGTAGCATCTACAAGGTCTTGGTCTTTATCAGTTACGAAAGACACAATGGAAACAACCAATCAAGGCGATACATCAAAAACTTTTATTGGTGGTCTTATATCTGGCGAAGGTTCTTGTGAGCTTTTATATGATACTGCTGGCAACTCTGATTATCAGGCTTTTATTGATGATATCTTAGTAACTGGCGATGCTGCAGATGCATTGTTTGAGTTATTTCCAGATGCAGATACTTCAGCAAAAAAAATTAGTTTTTCTGGAATTATTACTGGTGCAGAATATGGTGCAACCTTAGGTGAGATTCAAGTCATAACAGTGAACTTTATTACATCAGGTGCCATTACTTCAGCTATATAGTACATTAGGTAAAAGTATTTAATTTTACATGGCAACAAAAAGAACCATTGACATCATCACTGAAGGTTTTAGTGATGTTATGTCTGCAAGACGTAAATATGAATTAGAGCTACCTTCTGGTCAAAAAATTGATGTTTTCTTTCCACCTTTAACAAGATACGACAGACAGAAAGCACAAACTGCTGTTGGTACTGATGATGCTCTAATGGTATCTACACAACTGCTTTGCCAGATTGCACAAAAAGAAGATGGGTCAAAGATGTTTGCTTTGGCAGATGCTATTGATCTACAAAGATTATTACCAGAAAAAGTTTTAAATGATATTGAGCTATTTTTGTTTGAACTAAAAATAGATGTTGATACAGCAAAAAACGCTTAAAGAGAAATAACTGGCTTAACTTCGAGTTGTTTCTCGCATCTGAATTAGGTAAAACATTAACAGAGTTAAGACAAAATATGACAGAAGAGGAATTAATATATTGGGCTGCATATTACGAAAATAAATATGAGAATGAAAAAAGAATGCATGAAAGAGCAAAAAACAGGTAAACTAAAAGAAATGTATTTGATAAGCTAAGTGGCTGAAAGTATTGTTACCTTAAGAGTCGAAGCAAGAAATGCAATATCTTCTTTAAATAAAACTTCGCAAGCAACAAGATCACTTTCAAGAAATGCAAATGGTGCCACAAAATCTTTAGCAGCAACATCAACCGCAGCCAAAGGTTTAGGTGCATCATTAGCTACTTCACTTGCACCGTTACTAACTGTAGGTGCTGCTGTTGCAACAGTAAGTAATGCAATAGGAACTTTTCAGGCTAGAGAAAGAGATGTTGCGATACTTACTCAGGGTTTGCAAAATTTAGGTGCTGGTACTGCACAATTAAATCAATTACAAGAAGCAGCAAATAAGTTAGGCAACCAAACTCTATTTAACCAAGAAGAATTTACAAGAGGTTTTAACTTATTAACAAGTTTTAGAAATATTGGTGTTGACTCATATTCAAGAGTTGCTCAGGCAGCAGCAGATATTGCACAGGTCAACCAAGTTGATGTAAACACTTCATTTATGCAACTAGCCAAAGCATTGCAAGACCCTGAAAGAAATTTATCAAACTTAAATCGTTCTGGTATTGCTTTTACTAAGCAGCAAACAGAAGTAATAAAAGAGTTGATGAAAACAAATAAAATTGCAGAGGCTCATGCCATGATTTTAAGCATTGTTGAAGAAAGTTATAATGGACTTGCACAAGCTGCAGCAGAGGGATTCGCTGGTGAAGTTGATTCATTAGGCGAATCATTTAGAGATTTTTCAGAGACATTAGGTAAAGCATTAGAACCAGCTTTAATTGCAGCTACCAAAGGTTTAACAGCTTTAATTACCGCTGCTGATAATCTTTTCAAATCACCACTTGGCAAAACTGCTGCTGTATTTACAGCGATTGCTCTTGCAGCAAAAGGAGTTGCAATAGCATTACCACTTGTTAGTACTGGTTTATTAGTTGTAGCAAAAGCTGGTGGTATAGCTACGATTGCTCTTAATGCAATACCATTTGTTGCGATTGCTACTGGTTTAGGTCTTTTAACAACAGCATTTTTTAAATTTCGTGGTGAAAAAGAAAAATTTGATAATTTAGTTACCTCAGGTAGTGAAACTGATCTTACGGACGGAATAAAAGAACAAGAGAAAGTTATAAAAGCTTTAGAAGGCCAACTTGAAAAAACAAACAAAAAAAGAGCAGGTCATGTTAAAAAAAGACTTGAAGAAGAGCAGGCAGAGTTAAGAATATTAAAAGGTAGATTAAATACTGTTAAGTCTGATAAATTAATTGAAGATAGTGCAAATAATATTGTTCTAAAAAAAGAACAAGAAAATAAATTAGAGGGAGAAAAAACTAAAAAGTTCCAAGACTTTCTTAAAAAGAAACAATTAGAAAAAGAATTACTACAAGCAAGCATAGATGGAAACAGGGAAGAGGTAGAACTACAACACGCAATAAATGCTGCTGTTGAAATACATGGAGTAAAGAATAAAGAAAAAATTGAAGATACACTAAAAGCCAATCTTGCCTTAAAAAACCAAAAAACAGAACTTGATAAAATTGAAGAAGCAACTGCAAGACAAGCAGAAATATTTAAAGAGATAGGAGATACCATTGGCAGTCAAATTTCTGATGCTTTAGTTGGTGCGATAAATGGAACAAGAACATTAGGGGAGGCAGCAAAATCTATTGTTAATGATTTGGCAAATTCATTATTAAGACTTGGAATAAATACACTTTTAAAAAGTACAGGCTTTGGTATATTTTCAAATTTGCCGGGATTTGCTAACGGTGGTAGACCGCCAGTTGGTAAACCTTCAATCGTAGGGGAGAAAGGACCAGAATTGTTTGTACCTTCGACTGCTGGAACAATAATTCCAAATAATCGAATTGGTGGTGGTGTTACAAATAATATTGTTGTTAATGTAGATGCATCAGGCTCTAATGTGGAAGGTAACGAACAAGAAAGCAGGGAGCTTGGCCTTGTTCTTTCTGCCGCAATTCAGGCTCAGTTAGTACAAGAAAAACGACCCGGAGGATTACTTGCATAATGGCTACATTTCCATCATTCACACCCACATATGTTGGCTTTAGTAAAAAATCACAACCAGTAAAAAGACTTGTTCGTTTTGCAGATGGTTACGAGCACAGAGTTTTATTTGGATTAGCAAGTCATCAAAACCCAAAAGTATTTACTGTCCAATTTAATGAATCAGAAACAGATGCAGATGTAATTGAGGCATTTTTAGATAGTAGAGCAAATGACCAAGCAAGTTTTACATTTACATCTACAGGTGAAGGAACATCAAAAACAGGAACATATAGCCAATCTGGGACCACTGTTACAATTACTGTAACCAAACATGGTATAGCTATCGGCGAGACTGTAACTCTTGACTATACAACTGGTTCCGCAACAGACGGTACTTTTATTGTTGCTTCTGCTGTTGACCAAAATACATTTACTGTTACGGCTGCTGCCAGTGCAACAAATAGTGGAAATGTTACTGTAACTGTTTCGGGTGCTAAAAAATATGTATGTGAAAATTGGTCAAAAACTATTCCTTACAATAACAGAGCTATTTTAAGTTGTACATTTAGAGAGGTGTTTGAGCCATGAGCAGTAGTGTTATCAGTGATATTCAATCAATAAATCCATCATCAATTATTGAATTGTTTACACTTACTACAACTTCTGCTTTGCATGGGTCTGCTACAACATATAGATTTCATGCTGGTTCAAGTTTAAATTCTAATGGTGAGATTGTCTGGGCTGGAAATACATACCAAAGATTTCCTGTACAAGCAGAAGGCTTTGCATATCAAAAAGGACAAATACCAAGACCAACTTTAACTGTTAGCAATGCCCTTGGTACTATTACCTCAATACTTTTGACAGTAAACCAGACGACAACTGGAAATGATTTAACAGGTGCTACAGTTACAAGAATAAGAACACTTGCAAAATTTATTGATGCTGTTAACTTCGCTGGTAATGTAAATCCTTACGGTACACCAGACCCAAATGCAGAATTTGCACAAGAAATATATTCTATTGATAGAAAGTCACAAGAAACAAGAGATGTCGTTGTTTTTGAATTAGCTGCGCCTATTGATCTTGTTGGTGTGCGTGCACCAAAAAGACAATGTACAAGGGCTGAATTTCCTAGCATTGGATTAGCTGTATAATGACTTGGAAAAATGCTGCTTTGGCTCATGCTAAAGAACAGGACCCAAAAGAATCTTGTGGCTTGTTAGTAGAAATAAAAGGTAAAGAAAAATATTTTCCGTGTAAAAATCTTTCAAATTGGTCAAACCAATGTTTTATTATTGACCCTGTAGATTATGCAAAAGCAGAAGATACTGGAAAAATATTAGCTGTTATTCATAGTCACCCAATAACACAACCTATTGCAAGTCAGGCAGATATGGTAAGTTGCGAAGATACAAAGTTACCATGGCATATTGTAAATCCAAAGACAGAACAATGGGGTTACTATGAGCCAACTGGTTATAAGCCACCTTTAATTGGTAGGCATTGGGTTTGGGGTATTACTGATTGTTTAAGTTTAGTGGAAGATTGGTATTCGCAAGAAAAAAAAATTACTTTTAAAAAAGCTACAAGACCACTAACACCTGAAGAATTTGCTGAAAACCCACAATCAAAAGAAGATGGGGATTTTAATAATTATCTTATTACAGCTGGTTTTCGTTTATTACAACCCAATGAGAAATTAGAAAATGGAGATGTTTTAGCAATGAGTATTCTTGGAAAAGGTTTAAATCATGTTGGCATTTTTTTAGATGGAGATGTTTTACATCATTTAGGAGATAGAATATCGTGTAGAGAGCCATATAATGAATGGCTTTTAAAATGTACAGGAGCTAAGTATCGTTATGATGCGTAAAATAAAACTGTATGGTGAACTGGCAAAAATAACTGGTCATAAAGAATTAGATGCGGTTGTTAATACAACAGCACAAGCTGTAAGCTTTCTTGTAAATAATTTTCCAGAACTAGAAGGCCATATGGCAGATAAATATTATCAAGTGTTATTAGAAAAAGAAAATGTAAATATAGATGAATTGCATTTTCCAATAGGTAAATCTGACATTAAATTTGTTCCTGTAGTATCAGGTTCTGGTGGTATTGGTAAAGCTTTATTAGGTGGTGTTTTAATTGCTGCAAGTTTTGGTGTTGGTGGTTTATTTACTACTCCTCTTGCCTTTGGTGGTGGTGGTATTGGATTTGCTGCTGCAGGTATAGGAGCAAAAGCAGCTTTTGGTATAGGTGCTTCATTAGTTTTAGGTGGTGTAAGTGATATGTTATTTCCTACACCGAAAGCACCCCAATTCAGTTCTGAACAAGACCCAAGGTTATCTTTTCATTTTAGTGGTACACAACAGACAAGTCGTGCTGGTACGCCAGTTCCTTTAGTATATGGCGAAATCTTTACAGGTTCAGTTGTTATAAGTTCTTCAATAGATACTGAACAGGTGCAAGTATGACAGACAAAAATAAAATTATTCGCGGTTCATTTGGTGGAGGTTCAAAACCTTCTCCACCGCCACAACCTACAAGAACACCTGATACCTTACACAGTAAGCAGTTTGTTACATTTTTAGATTTAATTTCTGAAGGTGAAATTGAAGGAAGTGCATCTGCATCAAAAGCAGGGATAACAGACAAAAATTCTACGGCATACAAAAATGCTTATCTCAAAGATGTTTTTTTAAACGATACCCCAATATTACAAGAAAACGCATCAACATCAGACCCACAAGATGTGGATTTTAATTTTCAAGATATAACATTTAATTCAAGACATGGTACTGCAAGTCAAACAAAAATTGATGGTGTTGAAAGTTCATCTTCAAGTACACCTGTCGGTGTTGAAGTAACAGCATCTTCGCCAGTAACAAGACAAATTACAAATACAAACGTTGATCGTGTAAAAATTACGATTACATTTCCACAAATACAAGTGGCAACAGATAGTGGAGACTTGTTAGGAGATACAGTTAAATTTAAAATATCTGTTCAGTATAATTCTGGTGGTTTTACAGATGTTCATACTGATACTGTTACTGGGAGAACTGCTGACGCATATCAAAAAGATTTTTCAGTAAAACTTACTGGCTCTTTTCCTGTTGATATACGAGTTACAAGAATAACTGCCGACAGCACAGGCAGCAGTACAGTAAATGCTTTTCAATGGACAAGTTTTGCAGAAATAATTGATGTTGCCTCTACATACGCAAACTCTGCTTATAACGCAATAAGACTTGATTCACAACAGTTTGGTTCTATTCCTAGCCGAAAGTTCCGTATTCGTGGAATCAAAGTAAGAATACCGGGTGCTGGTGCATCTAGCTCTGGAACACCAACTGTTGATACTACAACTGGTCGTATTGTTTACCCAAGTGGTTATATTTTTAATGGTGTAATGGGTGCTGCTGTTTGGACTTCATGCCCAGCAATGATTTTATTAGATTTACTTACAAATACAAGATATGGTTTTGGAGATCATATAACAGACAGCAATCTTGATTTGTTTTCTTTTGTTACTGCAAGTAAATATGCAAATACTCTTGTAGATGATGGGTTTGGAGGCCAAGAGGCTCGATTTAGTTGCAATGTAAATATTCAAAATTCTTCTGAGGCTTTTGAGCTAATTAATGAACTAGCAGGTGTTATGAGATGTATGCCAATATTTTCTGCTGGTACAATAACTATTACTCAAGATTCACCAAAAGATGCAAGTTATCTTTTTAATCTTAGTAATATAGCCACTGAAGGTTTTAATTATTCTGGTAGTAGTTTAAAACAAAGACATACTGCTGTTGCTGTTTCATACTTTAATATGGACAGCCAAGATGTAGATTTTGAAGTTGTAGACGATACAACCGCACAAACTAAATTTGGGATTATTACAAAACAAGTAAAAGCGTTTGCTTGTACATCAAGAGGTCAAGCTGCAAGATTAGGCAGAGCAATTTTGTTTGCAGAGCAAAACGAATCTGAACTTGTTAGTTTTACAACTTCTATTGATGCTGGTGCTGTTGTAAGGCCGGGTGCAATTATTGATATAAACGACCCTGTTCGTGCTGGTGTTAGAAGAGGTGGGAGATTATCTGCTGTTGCATCTACAACAGTTATGACTATTGATGATGCCAATGCTTCTGATTTGGCAACAACTAATTCGCCTACATTTAGTGTTGTTTTACCAGATGGTACTGTTGAAACAAGAGATGTTTCCAGTATAAGTTCTGCTGGTGTTGTAACTGTTAGTTCTGCATTTTCACAAACACCAAACGTAAATACTGTTTGGCTTTTAGCAAATACAACAGTACAAGCACAAAAATTTAGAGTGATTACTGTTGAAGAACAAGATGGTATAAATTTTTCAATTACAGCACTCTCTTATGTTGAAGGTAAATATGCTTTTATTGAAGATGGCTCAAGCTTACCAACAAGAACTGTATCAGTTTTAAATGAATTAAAACCACCACCTTCAAACCTGTCTGCAACAGAAACGATTGTTCCTATAAATAACCAAGCAGTATCAAAAATATTTATAAGTTGGCAACCCATTGTTGGAGTAATTGAATACCAAGTAAATTATCGTTATGAAAATGGCAACTTTGTTTCTGAAAAAGTTTCAAGACCTGATTTTGAAATAAAAAACAGTCAACTTGGTACATATGAAATACAAGTATTTAGTTATAACGTACAAGGTCAGCTTTCTGCTACATCAAACGATTTAACTTTTGAAGCTATTGGTAAAACAGCTAGACCACAAAATGTTACAAATCTAAGAATAGAACCAATATCAGATCAATTTGTCAGACTTAGATTTGATAAGGCAACAGATGTTGATGTAACACATGGTGGTAACGTAGTTGTTCGTGCCAGTAACCTTGCAGATGGTTCAGCAACATTTACAAATTCTGTTGATGTTATACCAGCATTGCCCGGCAACGTCAGTGAATCTATTGTTCCTAATATTGTAAATGGAGAATATATTTTAAAATTCAGAGATGATGGTGGCAGGTTAAGTGAAGGAGAAACTTCTGTAATAGTAAATAGTCCTGACCCATTTCCTAAATTAACAGTTTTAACAGATAGAGAAGATACAGATTCACCACCCTTCGCTGGTACAAAAGTAGATTGTTTTTTTTCTGATGATGTAAACGGCCTTGTTTTAGGTTCGCTTGTTACACTTGATTCTGAATTAGACTTTGATGCTATTGCAGACTTTGATTTCTTGGGTGCTGTTGACTTAACAGGAGGTTCATATGAGTTTGCAAATACTTTAGATTTAGGTTTAAAACTACCGTTAAGATTACGCAGACATTTTGTAACACAAGGTTTTTATCCAAATGATTTAATTGATAAAAGATCAGGTAATATCGATACTTGGACTGATTTTGATGCGGCCACCGCATTCGATGTTGGGGCATCATTATTAGTTGCGGTAACTGATCTTGACCCTGATTTATCAACATCAGCAACTTACGGGCAGAGTGGTACAACTATTACAATCACAAAAACTGCACATGGTTATTCTGTTGGTGATTTTGTTGTAATTACATTTACTGCTGGTTCTGCTACAGATGGCAACTATGAAATTACATCAAAAACAAATAACACATTTACAGTAACTTCAGCTACAAGTGCAACAATATCTGCTGGAACAGCGTGTACCTACGGTGCAAACTTTACAAGATTTAACCCATTTGTAAATGGAACTTATGTTGGTCGAGGTTTTAAGTTTAGATGTGAAATGGATAGTAATGACCCTGCACAATCTATAGAAATAGACCAACTTGGATATATAGCAGAATTAGAAAGTAGAACAGAAACAAGTCAAGGCAATGCAGGAGCTACAAATGGAATTATCGCTTCAGGGACTTCACAGAAATCAGTAAGCTTTACGAATACATTTTTTACAGGTCAATCTGGAACAAGTGTTTCAGCAAACGCTGCATTACCTAGCATTGGAATTACAATAGAAAATGCGCAAAGTGGCGATTTCTTTACTTTATCTTCTGTTACAGGCAGCGGATTTAATATAGATATTAAAAATGGTAGTAGTCATGTAAACAGAGATTTTAGATATAGTGCAACTGGTTTTGGTCGAGGCTCATAAATTATGATAACCTTAAAGAAAAAATTAGAGTGCAATGGCTACCCACGATTACGTTATAGACAATAGTACAGGTGCGAACGTTCGTAGTGACATAAATAGCGTATTACAAGCAATATTAACAAATAACAGTAGTTCCTCTGCTCCTAGCACTACAGCAGCCTATATGTGGTGGGCTGATACAACAAATGGTGTTTTAAAGATAAGAAACTCAAGCGATAATGGTTGGGTAGAACTTTTACAGTTAGATGGTACGTTAACCCTTGAAGATGGGTCACAAACTGCACCCGCTTTAGCTTTTAGAGATGATCTTAATACAGGTATTTTTAGTTCTGGTGCTGATAAGTTTGATATTACAACTGGTGGTGTTGAAAAGATTTCAATATCAACTGGTGGTATGAGTATAAACGACACAGGAGCAGATTTTGACGTAAGAATTGAAGGAGATACAGAACAAAATCTAGTTTATATTAATGCTGGTCTTGAAAGAATAGGAATGAAAACCTCTTCCCCTGATGCTTTATTACATCTAAAAGATACAGTAAGTCCAGCAAGAGTTCATGTTGAATGTACTGCTGCTAACTCATTTCCAGGTCTGAGATTAACTAATGATGCACGTGGTTATGATATTCAAATAGATGGTGCAACAGATGCTTTACGTGTTCACGACGTAACTGCTTCGGCCGAAAGATTAAGGGTAGATTCTTCTGGGAGGTTGCTTATAGGACTTACAACTTCAGCTACAACAGATAGCAATGTTCATCAAAAATTACAAATAGTAACTACTGCTGGACCTAATGTTTTCTTAGGTAGAGATGATTCTGACACGGCAGATGATAGCAGGTTAGGTACTATTAATTTTGGAGCTAATCATGGCGGTACATATCACGAAATTGTAACAATAAGGGCTGCTGCTGATGCTCAACACGCATCAAACTCAAAAGCATCAAGATTAGAGCTATATACAACGGCTTCTGGTAATACTCAGTCTCAAGAACGTGTGAGGATTGATAAGGACGGTGCATTTATGGTTGGCACAACTCAAGCTAGAACAGCAGAATTTACTCACCCTGACGGGTTTTCAATAAGAGGTGATGTTGCAGGACAAATTCAAAATACTGTCACAGATAACACCTGTATGTTATTAAACAGGGACGGCACTGACGGACAGGTGTTAGGTTTTAGAAAAGATGGGTCTAGTATAGGAGAAATAGGTGTTACAGGTGGTGCAATTTATTTGCAATTTGGAAGCACTGGTACTGCTAGTCACAGATTAGACGACTATGAAGAAGGAACTTTTACTCCACTATTGTCAGATAATATAAGTTCTGGTACTGCTAATTCATATCAAAATCAATCAGGACATTATACAAAAATTGGAAATATTGTTCATATTATCGGAGGTATAAGGGCTGATGATATTTCAAATTTAACATCATCAAACACTTTATGTTTAAGAGGTTTACCTTTTGCAGCGTCAGATGTAACTACAGGTTCGGGTGAGCCTGATATGTTGCATATACCTTTTATGAATAATCTTACTAATGTCGATAGAGGATTAGTTTATGGAAGAGTCGAAAATGGAGTATCTGCTGTAAATATAGGATTTCCTACAACTACTGTACAGTCTGGAGGTAATTTATTAATCAGTCAAATTAATTCTAGTTCTGCTACTTTCTTTTCATTTAGTGCAACCTACCGCACAGGCGGTTAGACCGAAGCTAAGTCTTTAAACTAAGCCTAAACCTGTTTTAATCGGAGATTAATCCTAATGGCACTTTCAGAGTCAATCGAGTACGACAAAATAGAAGTCGTCGGAATATATAAATCGGTGCAAGTCCGTAAAGCAACTGTTATCAAAAAAGATGGTGAAGAACTAACTAGGCAATACATGAGATATGTACTGCATGCTGGTGCTTTAGATGCTTCTGACAATTTGGTTGATACTGATTTGTCAGCAGAACCAGCCGAGGTGTCAGCAATATGCAACGCTGCTTGGACTACTGATGTAAAAGCTGCTTGGAAAGCTAAACTAATATCAATGAAATCTACTCCTTCAACTTAATATTATGTCAAAAAATCAAAAACGAATCGACCAACTCAAACTCGAAATGCAAATTGCAGTTGATGAATTTAGCAAAATTCAAGATAAAATCAAAGAACTTTTTGTAGCACGTGATTCTTTAAAAATGAAAGCATTTTCATGTTCTGAAAGGCTTAAAGAGCTAGAAGGAGTAGAAGAAATTACATCTGAAATTAAAACGGAGGTTGTTGAGTAGTGGCTGTTACTTGGGATATTGCTGCTTTAGATGCAACAAAAACTGTAGGTAGTTTATCTAATGTTGTTACTACTGTTCATTGGACAGCTAGTGATGCAGATGGTGAACATATTGGTTCTGCTTATGGTTCTGTAGCACTTGCTGCTGCTGATAGTAGTTCTTTTACTGCTTATGCAGATATTACAAAAGAAAATGCTATTGCATGGGCAAAAGCTGCAATAGGCTCTGATGAAGTAACAGCTATTGAAACAAGAATTGCTGGACAGATAACAGAATCAAAAAGTCCTACTGTGACTTCTGGTGTACCTTGGTAGAAATTACAGATAGACCTACATAAAGTGGTGCTAATGCACAGATTCCGCAAAAAGTTATAATAGTTACAGGCATAAGTGCCTTTAAAAATGCATCTCGAAACATATGTTTAATAAAATTTGCCAAGTAGCCTCATTATTGTCTCTTTTGCTTTCTGGGTCAATGGCTGCCTTTGGTTTTGTTGCGATACGCTATATGCAAAGCCCTGAGTTTGAAAGAGATTTAAAAAACAAACTTATGGGTGATTTAAAAGAGAAAATGATGGAAGAAATACCTTTACAGATACCTAAAACAACTTACCCTGCAATGCCTCTTTGATGGGAATACCAGATTTAAATATCCCAGATATAAAAATACAACCAATATTTGATTTTACAAAACCAGTAGACATAATTCCACTTACAATAAATGTTCCAGCATGTACATACCAACATAGAGATATTAAAAATACTGGCAATAGAAATTTATTACTTGATGACCCTAATGGTGTCTTTACTATTTGTGATGCACCTTTTCCAAGTTTTAACCCAATGGATTATCAGCCAAATAATTTGATAATGTCAGAAGATACACCTATAACTTCTAGCCCACCTGAAATACCTGAACCAAAACCACCTGTTACACAAAAACCTGTAGAGAAAAAAGAAGAGTTTTTTATAAAATGTCCAGACCCACAAAAAGATCAACGTATTGGGGACTTTCGTAACGATAAAAGACTAGAACGTGTTGTAGGGCATAAATTAAACGAAGATGGAAGCAAATGCATTACTTTGTATGAGGACACGAGCTTTACCGAGCAGTACATTCCTAATGTCCCTGCTGTTACTAATGCTGCTGCTATTGCTGTGGTTGCCGCTAGCACTCCGATTCTTATTAATATTATAAAACCTCTTGTAAAACAGATTATTACCAAATTAACCAAGAAAAAAAATAATGAATCAAAATGACTGTTTTGCAGAAATTAAAACAAAATCAAATGAATTAGTTTTATATCTTGAACATTTAATATCTTCTCAAGATTTATCTTGGCAGCAACATTTTGGCTTTGATGTAATTTTTCTTGAAAATTCTTGGATTCAAAAAGAATTAGCTTTAAACCAAATTAATAAAATACACCCAATAAAACAATTAGGTTTGTTGAGAGTAAAACATAAATCTTTTTATGATTGGCACGTTGATGATTACAGACAGTCTTGTATTAATTGTTTAGTAAGTAGAGAACATGATAGTTATTGTTTGTTTGGAGAACACAAAGATGAATGGTATCACGACAATATAATTGAACTTAAATATAAGCCTTATACATATTATTTATTTAATAACCAAAAGAAACACGCAGTTTTAAATTTAGATAGTAGAGATCGTTATTTGTTGTCTCTTTATTTTAAAGAAGAGGCATCTTATAAAATTTTGCGAAAAAAATTAAACAGTACTTTTACTTCTTAATAATATGTTTGTGCGGTAATACTTGGTTTGGCGGTACTGTAATAACAATATCTTGGCAAGTCACTGCACTAGGACTTCCAGCAACAAAGCTTACCCCAAGTTTTGCTTGCTTGGCACATTGCTCTAATCTAAATAGGCTAATTTCATATTGTGTTTTTTTAATAAGAAGTTTTTGTGCTTCTATATTTACTTTTGCTGCCTCTTTACAGAGTTTGCCACCATTACCAAGCGGTATATTAAATTGAGCAGATATTCCATAATTTAAGTTGTAATTATCTTTTTCAAATCGTGGTGTCTCTTGGTAATATTTAATCTCGCCAGTATCTTCATCATAAATCGCTTGTCTGGTTACAGTTTCTATTGGTCTATTAAATGACCAAGCATCTGTTAAATATGGTGTAATGGTAAGACTAGGAGATGTACAAACAATGCCTTGGCTGTAGCGGTTCTGTGGCAGGCTTGAGGGCGTTATCATTGTGGCATTGTTGTTGACTACCCCTGTACTTTGACTTTGTGGGCTACTGACTGTTGTATTGGCATATAAAGGCTTTACAGGTAAAAGTAAAAATATTATTGACCAAAGGTACTTGTAGTTTCTGAAGTTGTAGATGTTGTTATGGTTCTTTGTATGTTTGTAACTGTATCTAGGCCGGGTGTTATGAGTGTTTCCTGTATCGAAAATGCTGCCCCATCTGTTGCTATTTTCCAGCGTGGCACTGCTTCGAGATTTGGACTTGTCCAACTAAAGTTTACCCCTCCAACTGTTTGGGTGCTTTGAGTCGTAGCAGTAGGATTGATATATCCTGTTTCAGCTTCGATATTATGTCCACTTGCTGCATATGAGTAACCAGTTCTGTATTGGTATGATGTAATCGTTTCATTTATAACACTTTGACTTGTTGATGAGGTGGTTTGCGAACCTGAACGAAACTGTGGAACCACAGGTGTAGCAAGGGTTCTTAGTGGTAAAAATATTATTAGTAATAACCAAAGTTTTTTCAATCTATTGTAATTGTCACTTTCGTAGAACCAATACAGCTAGTACCACTTCCACCGGCGGTGCATGTATGAACACCTGAACTCAATGAGGTTAAAGCAAGTGAACCAGCAGTACCACCACTTCCTATTGTTGTCTGTCCACTAAGAACCGGTAAGGCTGCAATTCCCGAACTAGGTGTAACTGTTGAAGGTGTGGCATCACCCATAATTACTGATTCTGTTTTACTAAAAGCTGACCCTGCACTTGTAACTGTGGTATCAGTTTGAATCATTGCTGGCACTCCATTAGTAAGGCTGCCAACATTAATTCCACCTATTTTCCCAGATGTTGTTGTATCTCCAACAGTTACAGAGGGTGTAATATTATTTCCACTTAAAGAATATGTTGTACCTACTTTATTTGTAACTACATATGGCATATCAACTGTTATCTGCGCAGACGTAACAAATTCTTGTTTAATATCTGCAAATGCAGCAGATGGTAAAAATAAAAGTAAAGCAAATAATTTTTTCATTTGGTACCTACTTTGTTGTTTTTATTTTCTATTGTAGTATCTTTTTTCTTTTTTATCTGAAATCCTAGTGATGCAGTACTAGCTGAAAAAATCGAAGCAATAAATGTCGGGTCAAAATCTACAATTTTTTTGCCAGATGGCGGTTCATAGTATGAAAGGGATAAAAGTGTTGCCGACCACAAAAGTACGCAAACTTTAACAATGGTTTCAACTTTGCTTGGTTCTTGATCTTCCATATAAAAAAAAGCTGTTTGGGGGTATCTCTAAGCATTTGACCACTGCTTAACAAACAGCCATGTGCCAAATGTAGCATTTCTTGTTATGTTTGGAAAGTAACACATATTTTACATAATGTTAAAAATTTTAAAACCAATTTTAATGACCTTTTTAACAACTACTTCGGTTAAAAGATTAGTAGTTGATTTATTAAGGGCAATCTGTAAACAAACTACAAACACTCTTGATGATAAAGCTGTTGATATTTTAGAACAACAACTCTTTCCAAACTAATGAACATCAAAAAATTTCTCAATATAGAGATAGAGGAAGCACCACCAGAGTTGCAATTATCTGTTGAAATGCGTTGTAGAGAAATTATGCAGAGTGAAGATCACGACAATATAAAAAGATACTGTACACATTTAGTAAGACACCAAATGCATCAAGATGTTTTTCTTGCTTCTATTCTTGGTAGGTTGGTAGAACTTGAAGCAAATCTTGTAGTTAAAGAGATAAGAAAAAAACCAACTTTCATTAATAAAATAAAAAAAAGATTATTTAAGTAACATATTTTTTTTCATAAGTTTGTAATTCTTGTTGTGAAAATTCTTTTACAGATTTTTTTTTATTAGTTTCATCAACTTGGTAATTAAATTTAAGAATTGCTGTTCGTATATGTTCAGCAACCCAACGACCCTCTTTAAATACAACTTGTGCTTTACCGTTTTCATTTATAAAAACATAATGATCATAACCTCTTAACGTGTTATCTAAAAAATCTTTTTCTAAGTTTGCAAGACGCATTTCTTTTAATCTTCTTAATTTAAGTGAATCACTCATTTGTTAGCACCTTCTGAAAAATCTTTTACAAATACTTTTTTCATTTTTTGCCAATTAGCTCTTATTAAATTATTAGAATAGTTGTTACCAGAAATTGTTTCGCATTCTTTTTCAGAAAATTCATAGTTTAGAAAAAAATCTTCCCAATCAATAAAAATAGCTTTATTTGCTACTGCGCAAGCATATTCATCTGCCGTATCTATGTTTGTAAAATCATAGCAACGCAGTATGCTTACATACAAAATTTTAGTATTTTTGCCATATTGTATGGTTACACATTTAAACTTAGCACCATCAAAGCTACGAATAACTGTCTTGCCCATTAGGTCATCATAATCAATAGCAAGTTTTCTTCTTTTCTTAAAAAAGTCAATCATTTTAATCTTACCCCCTTACCAGTTAATCTTTGCATGAAAGCTGCAAAGCCTTCTGCTACTGCCAATGTTTCTTTCTCTGTAAAGTGCAAAGGTAATCTAAGGTCAAATACATTGTCTAAGATTGATTTTGTATATTTACAAATGTCTTCATATCTAATTGAAAAAGGTAAAAAACGCCAGTTCCAAAATAATCTTGCATTTGTATTATTAGTTCCACCTAAATAAGATATTGGTATATTTTGTGTATTACAAAGATGCAGAAGGCTCAGTTTACATTTTTCATCTAGGTCAATTTGCATTTGTATAGAATCTCGTACTGGTCTATTCATAGCTGTATAACCAGCAAGAACACCCTCTGGTATTAAATTTTCTAATCTTGTTGGGTCAATTAAATATTCATCAGATAATGGAAAAGAAATTTCTTTAAACTCTTTCATTTTTTCTTTAAACAACATATAGTTTTTGTTTGTTTGTACAATAGTATTTTCAATTCTTTGTAATTGTGGTCTTGCAATAGCTGCACTTAAATTATTTAGACGACAATTAAAAACTGGTAATTGACATCTATATTTATTTCCGCCACGACCTTCTATCATATGTAATTTGTAATTGTTTTCATAGGCACCTGACATATGAATACATTGCCACATTAACTCTTCATTATTAGAAACAATGATGCCACCTTCCCCTGCATTAAGAATCTTGTAAGATTGCATTGAATAAATACCAATATCTCCCCATGTACCAGCCATTTTACCATTATGTTTTACTCCGAGTGCGTGTGCTGCATCTTCAATAAGCACTACTTGAAAAGCTTTACATAATTCAACTACTTTTGACATTTCTGGCATATGACCACGCATATGTGAAAGCAAAAGAAATCTTGGTCTTAATCTTATAATTTTGTTTTTTAAATCAGACAAACTTATTACATATTGGTCATTACATTCAACAAGAATAGGATTACCGCCTGCTTGTATTACAGCACTTGGTACTGCAACAAAAGTAAATGCTGGTATAAGTACTTTATCGTCATGTTTTACACCACAAGCTTTTAGTGCTAAAAAAATACCGTTAGTTGCAGAAGAAACAGCCAAAGCATATTTGCAATTTACATACTCAGTAATTTCTGTTTCAAGTAAAGTTACATCACTTGTCGTTTCTTTGTATTGATAACGAAAAAGTTTTTTTGTTTTTAGTGCTGCTTGTACAGCGTCATTTACTAGGTCAGTATTTAGTTCTGCACCCCAGTTGATTTTTTGTAATTCAGTCACAGTCGGGACATTTAAATTGTAAAGGTTGTTTTAAGACCATTGCTGATAAAACCAGCATGGCCATTTTTGTTGGTGGTTGCTCGTTACTAAATGGCATAATCTTTTGATCTGCCAGATGTAACCCCTCATTGGAAACTATCAAAGAATGTTCTGCTGATAATTTTTCTCCATGGCTTTTATCTAGCTGAGAAAATAAAACCCCATCGCCATATTCTTTGTTATTACAAGTATGTGGTCTAAAGTCAAACCAATCGAGATCAAAGCACTCAAGACCAAGAGCTAGATGGTCTTGAAATACTTTTACATTATGTGGAAGTTCAGGGTTAGATACTCTTTTAAGTACTTTTTTCATTGTTAAAAAGGCATTTCTTCTTTTTCTGTTTTTAGTACAGAGATTGACCCTGATACAAAAGATGAACCATTTTTAGACATTCTGTTCCAAGCACTTACTGGTATCTTGACAACTTTCTCACCAGCATAATTTTCTTCGCCTTCTTGTGCTGTAATCCACTCTGTAAGTGCCATGGCATCTGATAAAGTAAATTCAATATTGCCACCAAAGTCTGGTGACTTTTCTGATTTTTTTTCATTGTTTTCAAAAAGGACAAGACGCCCTGCAAAAAGGTTTTCGTAAGCCATAATTAAAAAGATTTAATAGGAATAATTGAGTTTGTTTCTTCCCAAGCAAGAACTTGGGGTAAGGCATACCGTATGAGTGGTTTACCCAAAGCAGTAGCCTGTCGTGGCACGTCGTACCACTCTGGACCTTCTGCTTTACCTCGCCTAGTGCTTGTTCGCCACTTCTTTATGGTTCTTTCTGTAATACCATATCTTTCAGCAAGGTCTCTGGTAGATAAGTAGGGTTGATCTTGTTCCATTACTTAAGCTTCATTTGTTTAGAAATAATTGCTCTGTCTAGTTCAATTTTTTGTTCTTGGGTTAGTTTACCTTGAGCAAATCTAGTGGCAATATTTTTTTTATGGTCTGTTAATTGATCTACAGAAGTAGCAATTTCGATAGCTTTTTTTGCTAGACCAAAAGTTGCATCTGTATCTGGTTTGTTTGATACTTTTTCTTGTACTTGCTTTCGCAAAGTTTCTATAACCTCGCCTTTGTTTTCTAATAGTTTTGGTTTATGTTTCTTGTCAGATACTTCTTCTACTTCTTCCATATTAAAATCCATATCTGTCTCAAGACCTAAGATCAACTTAATGCTGTATCTTCTTTGATATGTAACTGCACCACCCCAGTTATGGGTTTGGTTTTTCTTAGGGTTTGCCATATCTCTTTCAGATAAAAATATTGGCAGTTGGCTTTCAACATAATGGCCACCTTTATGCATAAGTCTTGTAACTATAAGTGTTTCGCCTGTAGGACTACAGCCAAAGCCTTGAGAAAGACAAAGACCATGTTTAAGAAGTACAGGTGTAACCAAAGAAAGCATTTGTTCTAAAGGTAGATAGCTGTAACCATAAGAACCTACACCAACTTGTTTGGTCTTACCCATTGATGGAAATTCTGCTTGTGCTTTTTGTAAAGCTACTGCTAGTGCAGCGTGTGGGTTTGTTTCTGACATTTTTTTAGTTTGTTTTGTAAGCCCAACTTGGTAGGCTGAGTGTTTGGATTTCTTCTGCATACCCATGCCAATAAGCATCTGTATGGCATTTAGAAATTTGTTTTAAGGCAGCTTGTCTAAGGCGTTTGCCTTCGGCAAGTGCTTCTTCGTCTAGCTCAGTAATGCTTATGGCATATGGAAAGACTTTTTCAACTGCTATAAATACAAATCGCTTTGCACCAATTACTTCTAAGTAATGAGCAGCTTGCAGATGGTAAAGGTAATTTGCTACTGACTTAATAAATTTGTCTGGGTGGCTGTTACCCTCGCCAGTTGTTTTTAGGTCGATAATATAATCGCCATGAAGAAAATCGCATCTTGCTTTACAAGTAAGACCAGTTTCTTTGTCCTCTTTCCAAAAGCTTTGTTCTGCAAGACCAACAGAAAGAAGTCTATTTGCTATCGGGTGTGACCAAACAGCGTTGGCAACATTAGATGCAAGTTCGTATTCTTGGTTTGTAATAGGCTCTATGCCTTTGGCTGCCATTTCTTCTGCTTGCACTTTACCAGCTTTGGTTGATCTACTAAGGCAAACACCATAAGCTTTTTTTGCTCTGTCTGGTTCTAAAGTAAATGCGTGGCATAGCTCACCAGTTCTAAATGCTTTTTTTAGTGCTGGTTCGTGTTCTAACTTTTTCTGTTCATATTTGCTTTGGTAAAACACTTGCGGACAAGTGCTTGTAATAAGCTTCAGATCGCTGGCAGAATAC
>VTLG01007083.1_pt1 | contig 24472 bp, 46 predicted proteins | sample 4694571 | NCBI WGS metagenome assembly VTLG01 (sample SAMN12604809, study PRJNA352737) | marine metagenome | biome: ENVO:00000447; feature: ENVO:00000209|ENVO:00000569|ENVO:01000036; material: ENVO:00002151; isolation source: viral sequences binned using virsorter ...
CGTCGCTGAAATAGCATTTCCATTTAAGAATGCATTTCCGTATGCACCCCAACCAGTGTGTCCCCATGGAGAACCACCCCAACCAGAGTTAATATCAGTATTAATTAATTCATCACCAACAGTTGCAGTCAACACTTGACCTTGAAGAATTACATCTGCAAAACCATTCCATACTTGAGAGCCCCAAGTTGATCTTCCCCAACCTGTACTCGATGTTTGTTCTACAGTTCCTACTGCAACTGCTAAATCAAATCCAGTTACAACTTGATTTCCAGTTCCAACTGATCCCCATTGACCTTCACTCCAAGACTCTCCGCCCCATCCAGAACTAGGAAAGACAGCATCTAAAGTTCCTAAATTTGAAGTTAAAAGTTGACCTGTTAGTTGTAAGAAATTATTTGTGTTACCCCAAGAGTTATCGCCCCATGCATGAGAACTCCAACCAGAACTAGGAGTTGAGGATTCATCTCCAAGTCCCATCGGTAAAGGAAAACCAGAAAGTTGTAAGGTTATATTATCTTGATCGCCCCATTGACCATCGTTCCATGCTAATGCACTCCAAGTATCTTGAGTCATGTTCATGACTCCACCCATACCTATGCCGTGCACATAACATAGATAATAAAAATCTGTTTGACTCGATGGTGTTATTTCAACGTATCGAGTAGTTGCTGAATTAAATGTAGCTGTATTAGTGTAGTTAGCTTGGTTACTAGATCCGTCAAGATAATAAGTTACGTTCGCAGAAATTATTCCGGATGTACTTGTGTTGGTTGAAAAAACTAAAGGGTGATTATTATTTGAAGAGTCGTTTTGATCAAAACGAATTGTTGCACCCGCAACCCAATCTACTGTGCCTGGCCCAGTCGCATTTCGAACGCCGTCTAAGAAATATACATTACCTGTACCACCGCCGTATGAACTACCGGTAGCAACGGTTACTGTATAAATTTTACTCGCCATAGGAGTTTACCTCCTATTAGCCCGATATTCTTAATATCGCTGCTGTTGACGTTGGCGCTGGAAACTGAATTGTGAAAGTTCCTGAAGTAGCTGTTTTATCTGCTCCAAAATCTAAAACACAAACTGCATCAGTAGTTCCACTGCCTGCTCCCATTGTTGTGTTATAAATTAAAGCACCTCTAGCTGTTAATGTTACTCCAGTGAAAGATCTGTCTGAGAAGTCACATCTTGCTACTCCTGCAGTCATTGACGTTCCTAGATTAACAAGAGCTCCACCACCAGCTGTGTATTGTCCAGAGTTAGAAACTTCAGATGAAGCAGTATAACCGACTGTTGCTGAGTTTAGAGTTGCTGTTGAAGAGTAAAGAGCTATTTTGAACGTATCACCACCAGTTTGTTTAAAACTCATGTCTCCATCTAAAAGTTCTTTTTTAAATGAATTACAAATTGCTTGCGTTATGGCCATAGTTTTCTCCTTATTGTTTTCCTATTCGAGGAACACCTGCTTGGTATTCATCCCGTCTTCGTCTTCCCATTTGTTCTATTGAGAATCCTTTGACTGCCTCTGTGTATTTTTTATCATATAACTGGAGCATGTCAACGGGTCCTTTTAAGAAACCGTAAGCCTCTACTAGGCAAGCATACAATAAGCCATTGGGAAATTTTTGACTTAGGTATGTAGTTGGAGTTGTACTAGATAATCCCAAAGTTTTCAAGATATAATTTAACTGGATTGTGTAAGTAGCATCAGGGGTTGGGGCAAATACTAAAGTATCCTCATCCCAATAACTGTAATATTTTGGAACACCTGTCTCTCCTTTAGGGTTATATTCAGCCATAAAATTAGTATCTCGATATTGAAGAAAATCTCTGTTATCTGCAGAAGCTGTGCCGTCTGAATCTACGATTTGGGCAGATCTTACAATTAATAAATCAGAAGGAGTATCAATAAATCTAGTATTAAGAACTAAAGAAGCTGTTGCATATTTTCTGTTATTATCAGAATCTACTTCTCTTAAAATTCTAAGTTCAGCATCATTAATAAATCCATTTAAAATAGTATCTGTAAAAACATTACTAGATACTTCAGTATAATCTTTAATTTTTTGTTTTAGTTCTGTGTATGTCATGCTCTATCATTAACAGGTCCAGCTAAACATTGGAACCCGCCTCCTGTTTCTGTGCTGCTTGCAGCGCTTATTAAGTTAAAAGTAAAACTATTATTTTGTGTAATCGTTGAAGGTTGACCCGCTTGTGGAACTACTGTTGGAACCATGGTCACGGAATAAGCTCCGTAGACTTTTGCTCCGCTTGAGTGTGCACTTGCGGGTGTGTTTTTGGGAGTCTGTCCTCTGAAAGGAGCAGCTGTTCCTCGAACACAATTCGATAAAACGTTTGCTGAATTACCATTGTAATAAATAGTTTCATTTTCAAACAAACCTGAAACTACATTTATTTTTTCAATTACAATGTATCCTTGACTTGGAAACGCGGACGAGTCTGTTAAAGTTATAGAAATATCTGTTGCAGTAATATCCCCATTCAAAGTTGTTTCTAATTGTAAAGTAGAAATTGCAACTCCACCTACGGGAGATTTAACATCATAAAATCTTACAAAGTCTCCTGTTTTATAATCACTAAAAGGAAAATCTACGGAAACTTGAGTAGACGCATTAGTCATTGTAAAAGGATTTTTTGGTAAAAAATCTGTAGTTGGAAATTCTGTTCTTGCTGGTCTTGGATGAGGTAATCCTTGTGGGTCAGCTGTGTAAGGTTTTGGTTCAAGTTGTGGTTGTTTAGGTTCATACTCTGAAGTATGAACTCTTGCACCATTCCATTCTTTTACCATTTCAGTATATGGATATGCTAATCCAGATCTGTCTGAAATAAATAATGCGTATCTGCCTTTTGATAAATTTCCCATAATTATATACTCGGATAGTAAGTTTTAGGTGAAATGTAAACACTAGCTGAAGAACCATCTTCTTCTAGAGCTCTAGCCAATTCATCTTCGTAAATTAATTTTAATTCTTGTATTCTTGGTTGTGCGTATTTCATAGATAGATAATACGTTAATCCTGCTACCATACAAGGCACAAATCGGTAAGGAACATCAGTTGCATTTGTATAATCTCCTGCATCTTGTATTCTTTTTTCATAATAAAAATTTATAACATCTCCGTTTTGAGTAGAACTTGGAGTTAAATAAATTGTTATTAAAACATGATCAATAAATCTTTGAACAAAATATTGTGATGGTTGACCTGTTGCTGTTTTATTTGACAAAGCTTGAAATTGAGATCTGTTAATTTTTTCTAAAGGAGAATCTACATTAGAGGAGTTTCTATATGATGCTTCTAAAATTTCTGTAGCTTGATTAACAAAATTAGTAATAGCATCTCCGTTTGAGTGAGTTGCAGCAGTGGTTCCATTAACACCTCGAGTCACTCCTGTTAATTCTAAAGAATTAAAACCAGTGTATGAAATATTTTCTGATCCTACATTAATTGTTCCTGAATCAGGCATACGATCTTTTGATGCAATAGTAATTCCCGTAGTTGCTGACGTAGAAGAAATAGCGGCAGTTAAAGTGGATGTAACTCCATTAGAATTACCATCGGATGTTGCTCTAAAAATTCTATATTCGTTTTTATTAGTTTCTAAAGTAATATTAGTATTTGCTACTTCCCAAAAATGAAGACCTCTGTTACCCCATTCTTGAAACATTATATTTAAAGAACGTCTAGCAGTTTTTAGATTATAACCGCTCATGTCAAATTGACCAAGTCTGTTGTAAGACTCTTCAATTATCTCATCTATCTTAAACGTTTTGTCAAACGTTGTAGTGCCTGAAGTAACGTTGGCCATTTAGACTCCTACGAATTAGTGCCGCCGCTATGAAAAACAGTTATAGCTGTAATCTGTTCAGTAGTAAATGTAGCGTAGACATCTGTTTTAAATAAAATTGGTGTAGGGAAATTAATTGTCATATCATGAATATGAGCACCCTTATTTAATTTTATTTTTGATGTTCCAGTTGCTCCACCATCTTTAAACTCAAGAACTCCAGCTTGGTTTGGTCCAGATACATGAACACCATAAACTCTTGTTCTACCGCTTTGAACAGTTTTTGTTTCCGTAGTGACGTTAGTTGCTACACCATCAATTGATGATCCTGCGTATATACTCATATTTTTCTCCTTAAAATTTTATGCGGGCCCGAAGGCCCACATTCAATTATTTATTATACAGGTCTAGCTGAATCGTTCCAGTAGTCTTGTAAGTACGTAGCTTCGATTCTTGCAGTTCCAGCATCTGCTGAGTTAGTTACAACAATTGCAAATAACTCGATATCAGTTGCTCCAACTTTCCATCTCTCAGTAGCTGATTGTAACATTCTTAATGGTCCAATTGAACCAGCTGCAATGTTATGAGCTGCTGCGATGTCAGTAGCATTATCTGCTCCATCACCTAAAGCTAAAGTTGATGTACTTGAATTATTCCAAAGTGTTTCAACAAAAATTGAAATACCAATTATTTGTGAGTACGCTGGAATGATTAGGCCAGTAGCAGTAGCTGTAGTGTCATTGTAGTTGATTAAAGTTGGTGCCATTTTTGACACTGCTGTAAAACCAACATTAGCTCTGTCTGTTCCAAGTGTAGTACCTGTAGTGTATTGAATCGTTCCCGATTTTATCGGTCCCGAAAAGGTTGTTCTTGCCATGTTATCCTCCTAGTTTTCCGAATACTGTCTCTAGGCCGTCGACTATACGCGTCAGTATTCTAATTAAATGTATAGTGGATTATTTATATATTAGTTTTTAGTAGAGTGCAAGAGAGCCTACGGTATTTATGCGTTTCAGCAATTGTAGCTTTAGATTAAGTAGCTACAGAAACTTGTGGAGCTGCACCTTCGACAGTGTTTTGTCTATGGGCAATAGCTGCTTCTTCCAGCTTGATCTCAGTAATGACTTGTCTAACTTTGTCATCAATTCTGACCATTTCAAGAGTATACTTACCATTGTCAATATGCTCCTGTTCCCACTTCAACTCCAAGGACCTTTTTTGTTTGTAAAGGTCTTGTATCATCAACAACCTCCTCATAGGTTATTCTGTTTAACGGGCCGAACATTCCCGTCTTTTCCCATTTTATACCTTTATCTCCTAGTTTGTCAAGTATAGCATTTTCTACACTTTCAGCATTATCCTCAGCTAAAATGGTAAATTTAGCGTGATAATCGTATGCAAAGATATTAATGAGAAGTTTTTTCATATTTTCTTTCTTATTTTTAGATTGAGGCGGAACTGTGTTCCGCCTCAAAATTATTTATTAACTTATACCTGGTGAAGCAAAGATTCCTCTAAAGTCAGAAACACCAAATTGGTATCTCTCTCTAGCTTTGAATCTTAAGTTACCAGTATCAAAGTCACCTTCCATCGCTGTTTTGATTGGAGTTCTAATGAAATGTTTCATTCCATTTGGAACATCCGTAATGATGAAGAATGCATTTGGATCAGTTAAGAAATTATTCACTCTGTAACCTTGAGGAATCATTCCCATTGATCTCATAGCATTGATATCATTATCAGCTGTAGCAACTCTGCCTTCAGACTTCATGATTCTCTCAGCTGTAAATTGTAGAGCTGAAGGAATAATTAACTTAGTTCCTTTAGCTGCAACTTTTAAGCCTCTTTCATCAGTGAAAGCCGCAATATCAATTAACGACTGTTCTAATGAAGTTTCATTTAAGTCTGCTGCTGTTGCAAGTGTGTTTGATACAGTACCAGCAATTGTTGGGTGGTTAGTCGCAAATAAATTGCTTCCGTCACCAGAAGTGAATCCACCGCCGAATCCATTGATTAATGGATTAACTGCTTTAACTTGCTTAGTGTTAGCCATAGATCTAGCTAACGCTTTTGTATATCTGCTTGACAGTCTGTCATACAGGTTATCTTCCACCGCTTCCTCAGTAATCGCGAAGGCAAGAGCCACAGTTTCCATAGTGTATCTTGCAGTGTAAGTTTCTTGAGCATTGTCAAAAACTACACCTGAACCTTCAGGTTTTACTTGAGCATTAGCGAAACCAGATAACATTACTTCCTCTTCGAAAGCTCTGTCTGATGTTTCTGTTGCATATATCTCAGCATGTTGGTTTTCGTATCTTTTATATTCCAGTCCGAATAGTGCATTCAGGCCTGGTTCTAGTTCTTTAACTAGTTGTCCTCGTGATATAGCCATGTTTTATCTCCTATTCTAACTATTATACGCCAGCTTGAGTTTTCAAGAAGTGCTCATTGATCATTACAACAAAGTTAACATGCGATGCAGTTAAATCATTGTTCTTAATGTCTTTTGAAACACCAACCACTCTTAGTTGTCCACTAGTTGCCGACACAGTCGAGTCATCTAGTTCAACACCTGAAAGGTGATCATGTGTACTTCCTGCTGCATAAGTGATGTCATAGTTCATGAAAACATCAGTTTGTGCAGAAGCTGTTGTGTTGTCTGATTGTATCTCAAATCTTTCATATGGATCTGAAGATACAAAGCCTACGATATCTGTAGCAGTGTTAGCTGCTAATAGATGGTTCGCAAACGTTGGTTTACTTGTATTCGCGTCAGTAAAGAAAACTCCGTTTAGAGCTCCTAGTAAAGAATCACCTGCCGCTGCTACACCGATAGTTCCAGTGTTTAATGCTTTCACTGGATCTTGACCGAATATAGCGCCTGCTGATGCTGCAATACTAAATTCTGCTAAACCTTGGTTATCTCTATTTTGACCGATTTTTCCTATTGCTCTTAAGCCGAAAGGACTATCTTGGTTTGCCATAGTTTTTCTCCATTGTTTAATTTAATTGATGTAACTAGAAATTGTTAAAAAACTATTTCTTCGTACCACCAAAAGTTACACGAGTATTTCTATCAACACTGATAGGCATACTTGGATGCTCTTCCCTCATGAGATCGTTATCGAAAGCTTCATTTTGTTCGCGAGCTTGTTGTTGATAATAAGCTGCGTACTGCTTTGCGATCTCTTCAGGTACTCTAGCGAGCACTAGGCCACCTTGACCGATCACTCCCTTGTATTTACCGTTTTGTACAACTGCGTAGTCTGCTTCGTTGTATTCGTCAGCTCTAACTAGTTCAAAGCCAGATCTTAATCGACCTTGTACATTAGCAGAGTCGTCAAATCCCATTGATTCAGCTCTAAGCCATCTGTGTACAAATCCTGCCGGTGCAGGGGGTGCATCTAATAAAGATGGTGGAGACCAGACTTTTGGTCGAGATTCTTTTTCTCTAGTCTGACTCGCACGTGAAGTTTTTGTTTTATCGTTTTCCATGCTTATACTCCTTCCGTGATTTTCAATTGTTCCGCATAGTCTTTAAGTGGCACACCCAGTTTTTTAGCAATTGCTACCTGTGAAGGTGTGAGTTTCACAATTTTGCGACCTGATGATTTACTAGCTCGCGTTGCCGAAGCAACAGTTTGAGTAGGTTTAGTCGATTCCTGAGTAGCAGTTGTATCAAACTTATGTGGAAATTCAAGTCTTATTCTTCTATCTACCTCTGAATAATACTCTTCAGCTTCGGTATTAGGATCATATCCTTCAATTTCTGTTAGTTGTCTATGTATTACTTTTGCTCCCTCAGTCATAATTGGATCTTTATTGAACCAAGCATTCTTTTGAGCCCAGTCTCGAGCTCTAGGATCTACTTGTCTCGGCATTTCCACTTGTTCTTGGGGTTGATTATTAACTGGTGTTTCAGCTTTAGTTTCAGCTTGTCTTGCTTTTAAATCAGCAAGTCTTGCTTCTTCATAACCTAATCTTGAAATTTCTGCACTTGCAGCTACTTCAGCTTTTAGATCACTTTCTTCTCTAGCTTTTGCTAATTTAGCAACAGCTGCTTCCATACCAGATTTAATTCTATTCTCTTTTTCAGATACAAATCCTGTATCTAATTTTGTAAGTCTAGAACTAAGTTGTTCTTTTTCAGCTAAAACACTTTTAGCATACATAGTAGCAGCTTCTTCACGTCTTTCTGCTTCTCGCATTTTTTTAGTTAATTTAGCTATTCTTCTTTTTACTCCGTCTGAGTATTCTTCTAATTCTTTCTTTTGCTCTGTATTTTTTTCTTTATCTTGAACATCAGTTGGCTCATCAGATTTCGCAATTGCGTCATCGGCGCTACCACCGTCTTCAAGTTTTGTTTCACGTTCGTTTTCATGTGATTTATCCTCCGCTGGTGTTTTATCGTCACGTTGCTCTTCTACCAAAGTTTCTTTTGGTGGATCGAGTTCAACTTCTGCACCTGGACCGGATGTATCAATGTCAACTACTTTGTCTGTGTCTTGCATAGTATCCTCCTATGGTTATTAAAAATGATGAAGTATATCTTCGGGGTCATCGATTGTAGCTAATACTTCATCGTCATTTAGCAATCTAACTTCACCCCCGTCAATTTGAATTCTTGATCCTGCGTATCTTGCAAAGATTACCCAGTCGCCTTTTTTGCACCAAGGACCTTCAGGAAATTTTTCTTTATCATAACAATGTGGTCCCATTGCTAAAACTAATCCACAAGTTGATGCAACTTGTTGTCTCTCTAAAGTATCTTGAGCTAAGAATAGTCCCGCTTTAGTTTTTTCTGCCATTTTAAAAGGAAGAACTACCATTCTCCAACCAGTTGGTTGTGGTAATTTATTTGACTCTTTTGTTTTTAAACGCTCATAAGCGTCGACTTCTTTTTTTTCTTTTGCTTTGTTTTCTTTTTCGTATTTTTCTGCCAAAGCATTTTTATGCTTTGGGACTTCTGTCTTTTCCAATATTAACGACTTTTCCGTCTCCATCTTTAGCTCCTTTGTTTAGCAGGTTGGATATTTCCCCTGAAATAAATTGGTAGGCGTGTGCCTGTCCTAACATGTACTTGTATTTTTCCATGTTGTCAACACCACCACTTACCATAGTATCACCAACTTGTTGGTAACGTTCTTTTAACATTTTTTGTATTTTTGTAATTATTGTAATTTCATCCATTTTTCTATTACCTCTAGTTTATCTTCTGCTTCAGCAATTTTTCCTAAAAGTTTATCTATTTCATCTAAGTGTTGTGGATGTTCACCTATTCCTACAGGTTTAAATAAATAAATATTTATTGTTGCTTTAGCTTCAGCAATTTGTGCTTGGTATCTTAATCTTAATGCATCTAACATTTCCATCGTCTACGTGCCTGTCTTAATCTGGAATTAGGATTAGCCGCAGCTTTAGGAAATTGTTTCATTTGACCTGCACTTCTAGCGCAATATGACTTTCTTCTTTTTGCTGCAGCAGAACCTTTTTTAACTTTTCCAGTTACTGCTGTTTTTAGTTTGCTGCCGGGATTTGCTCTTCTGTAGGCCTTGACCCCAGCGGTAGTCATGCCTGCTCCAGACTTTGTAGGTCTAAAGTTTTTTTTATTTCTTTTCGGCATTACGTCACCACCTCTTTTAAAACCTTGAAGCAAGGTGCCGTAATATTTTTTATAACTTTGGTTTTCTCCTGGACCACCTTTTATAAAACTACCTGTGTATTTTGTATTTGGCATTTTCATATTAGTCCTCCAATGTATGCACTTTTTCTTTTTGAAAAAGTTGCAACGTTAGTTGGTTTTGGTCCAGTGTTACTCACTGCTCGTTTTCGTTTGACAGCACTCGCCTTTTGCGAGCTTGACATCCGTGTGGCTTTTGCAAGTGGGACGCATTTTGGATACGCTCGTTTGCTCCCTTTCTGACGACCGCAAGGTTGATACTTGCCGTTCTTCTTCGGAGCTCCGATGTCCACCCATTTTTCGTCTAACCATTTCTTTAGACCACTCATCTGATCTCACAACCTTTACCTTTTTGTGCAAGTCCGCCGCTTCCTTTTTTCTTCCTACCTACTTTACCTTTGCAATATTTAGATGCCCAAATATTTGCATATGCACTAGGGTAAACCGAAAATTTTTTCTTCGCGGCTGCTTTACCTGCGGGACAAAGTTTAGCCATGAGCTCTTTTTCCTCTTTTGTAACCCATTCGTTTTGCAACTTGTGGTGCTACCTTTTTAAGTTTTCTTATGCCTTTACCTTTTTTTCCTTTTGGAATTGGTTTTTTCATAATTAACCTACTTATTTATTTTGCCAGATTTTTTAGCTTTGCTTCCGAATCTTCCATAAGAATCATCTCTTGAAGCTTTTAATTGCTTCTTAGTTCTTTTCTTTTTGATTCTCATAGCAATAGACTCATCTTTTCTAGCTTTGTAACCTTGTTTCTTCTTGCCAACTTTGCCACCTTTTTTATACATAGCTCCGCCTTCCATACCCATGTCTGGTGTATAGTAACCTGATCTCATGTCTTTTCTAGCAGTTGACATTCCGCCACCTCTTTTCATCATTCTTCCGCCTTTTTTGGCAGGTGCTCTAGAGTTAGCAACTTGTTTGTTAAAGTATCTGTTTGCCATTATTTTTTTCCTCCCTTGAAGATTTGTGTTCCCTTTATTCCAAAAATACTTCCGACGACGAGGATCCAAAGGGTACTGAACCAGGTCGGCAGTGCCGCGAAATGCTCGAAGAAAATTTTAACTTTCTCAAGCGCACCCGGATCGTCACTGAAGACCCCCCAGGCGAGCACGATTATGGGCGCCGACAAAATCACGAGAACGAATTCGTCCTTGTAATCGTTTTGACGTGCCTCTAACAACTTGCCTTGGTAAGCTTCCTCACCTCGAGCTTGTCGTTCAGCGTGCAGTAATTGAGCATCAGACATCGCGACTTTTGCCTTTTGCTTGTTAGCATAAATCTTACTACCAGCAGAGACGGCTAATTTAATAGCTGATAACCACATACTAGTACCAAGTTGCTTTTTTACTTTTAGACTTCAGCATTCTTCTAGTTCCTCTAACTTCAACTTGTTCACCGACTCCAATTTTATTGAATGGTGCTTCTTGGTTAGTAAGGATCTTAGATCTAGGATCAGTTGTTGTATTTACTTCTGGTGTAGGAATTTCCTGACCACCAGTTGCATTTGACATAACAACTTCACCTTTTCTGCCTACTGACATTTTATCTTTTAAAGCCATAATTTTCTCCTTCTGTTTTATACTTATTTTTTCTTAAAATTTCTACCAAAATCGTGAATCTTACTTTGGTTAGCCATTTCTTGTTTTGCAATAGATGTAGCTGCTCTTAATTCTGCAAGATCTTCGTTCTGTTCTAGCTTATCATCTTTGTTTTGTTGGTTCATCATAGCCTTCATTCGGTCAAGATTAATTTTTTCTTGAGCTTGTTCAGCTTTAACGAAGTCATCTTTAGCTCTTATGTCTAATTCTCTTGCTTTTAACTTAGCAATTGGGTCATTTCCAAATTCACCCATCAATTGTTGCTCTTCTTTAGCAAAATCTTCGAACATTTCAGCAATTAACACTGATTTTCTAGCTTCAATCTGCATATTTAACGCCATCATTTGTTGTTGCACCTGCGGATCTTGCGCTAAAGCAGGATTTGCTTGCATTTGTTGCTGCATTTGTTGCATTTGAATAATTTGATCTTTAAATTCTACTTCAACTTGCTCTAATGCCATTAAACTTATGTGTTCAAAAATATTTTTTTGCATTGAAGCAGTTACCATCGGGTTATTTCTAGCCATTGACGATGTCATAAAATTTAAATGAGCAGTAATATGAGCTCTATGGTCCTGACCTTTAAACGCTTGGAAAGGTTTTCCAGATAAAGCTTGTATTGCTTCAATACTTGGATCCATTGGCATTGGTCTTGGTACAGGTTTTAAAATCATATCAATATTTTTTACACCCAAAGCTTCATACATTGCACGATACGCATTATACAAGTTATGCATCTGCGGATTTGATTGTGCTAATTGTAATTCTGCTTGAGCAATAGAAATTCTTTGCGTTTGAGAAAATATATTAGGATCTGCAATTGGTAAAATATCTATTCTTTCATCAAAGTCTGTTTTCTTAATCATTCTTTGACCACCTACAACATCATAAGGATATTGTTCTGGTAAATATAATTTAAATACTCTAGCCAACATCTTAAACTCATTCTTAAGACTCACATAAATTCTTTTGTGAATCGCAGACATTGTTCTGCTTCCTTTCTCCAACAAAGCCACTGTCGTTCCCACTGCTGCTTGTTGATTCCCATCACCTACTTGAAGGTCAGCAATGGACGCGAAACGCTGTCCAGCTGATACAACGACACCCATAAGCTGTAACAAAGTTTGTGATGGTTCCTTAAATGGAAGAGCCATAAAAGCATCTTTAATATTTCCACCTGGAGCATCCACATCTCTAAATTCACCTGGAGTTATAGATTGCGCGTCATCACGTATTCTGATGCCGCGCATCTTAAATCCTGCTGGTAAATTGGAGAGGGTACCAGCATCTAGTAATGATCTTAGAGCTGCAGTTGCAGTTCTTGATAGACCACCGATCATATGAATTAATCCAAACCCATAAAAACCTAAACCGGGTAAAAATTTAAAATGAACAAAATAAGAAATTTTCTTTTTCTTTGGATCATCTAACTCATAGTTTCTTCTAATCGATAATACTTCACGTGATGCTTCTTCAATTGTTACAATGTATGGTAGTTTAATTCCTGTTTCTTCGCCTGCTGAATCTCTGTCTTCAAAGCCTTCTAGATCTAAATCAATATGAAATTCTAAAATGTTATAAACGTCTTCATCTTTTGTTTTTGTAATTCCTTCTAGTTCTCGTTCTTTTCTCTCAAGATCAGACTCAGTATTTGCAGGTTCGCCGATATCTACATCTCTGTAAAATCCGCCAACCATTTGTTTTCTTAAATCGTTGCCTTTCATTTTAATACGATGAACAACAGCTGTTGCATCTTCAAGAGATGTTGCAGTATAAGGTACCACTAAATCTTCTGCAGGTACAAATTTAGAAACTGCTCTACCTAATAAGTCATCATAATAAACTTTTTTAAATGCCGATCCTGCAAGTGGTAAATAAAATAATAATTGATCAAACTCAGGTTCGTATTCTTTCATTTGATCCATCAACTGATAGTTCATAAAATCTTTAACTCTAGTTGATTGCATTTCTTTTTCAGGACTTGGTGCTCCCATAATTTGAGTTCTTACTGGTCCGTCGGCCGGAAGTAATTCTTTGTAAGCCAATGCTTGAAATTGTGTAACCGCTTCTGCAAGAACCGGGTGTGTAGCTCCTGCTGCACCTGAGAAAGGTTCTGTTCTATCTTCGTATTTAAATCCTAATAAATCTAAACCTGTTATGTAAGTGTGTTCCCATTCTTTACGAGACTCTTTGTAGTCCATGTAATTTGAATTTAACTCTGAACCTAAAGGACCTAACACATCCTCTGGTAGTAACTCAGCTAAATTGTCAAAGTGGTTTTCACTTTGTGCTTGGTTAAATGCTCCAGGTTCAAAATTAATTTCTACGCCGCCATCTTCTGTCGGGGTAATCTCTGTTTCACCAGCGTCTGGTAATGATTCTTTAATTTCTTCAGTAGCCTCTACTTGTTCCTCGGGCCCTGGTATCTCAACCGATTTTCTTATTTCGGTTAATGCTTTGTCTATGTCTGCCATTTATTTTCTCCAATTGATTAGGTTTATCTTGTTTTGTTTGATTAATCAAGCCTCGAGGATCGGGGCCACTTAATGGTGGTATTTGATCAAACTTTACGTGTTTCATGTTTTTAACTAATGTAGGATTCTTTTTCATTACCAATAAAATTTCTTTTTTCGTTTAGGTTGATCTTCATCTTTATAGTCTTCTGGGTGTCTTATCAACCCTCCTTGTCTAAATCTCATTAACGCTTGAGTCATAGAATCCACTAAGTCGTCATGATCTCCATAAGGAAATGCAGCAACTTCTTCTACCATTTCTTGAGCAAACTCTTGATCCAAAGGAGCCCACACTTGTCCAGCTTCAAATATAGGAGAAACTGCATTGACTCTAGCAATTTTATCTTGGCCTTTACTGGGTGTAAAATTTACTGCGGGTATTCCCATTTGTCTAAGCTCATACATCAAAGGAAGTCCTGATGCTTTTGCTTCAATAATAACTGTATCCGGATTCCAATATTTATATTGTTCTAATGCAACACGACGTAGTTCTGGAAATTCTAATCGTTCTTTGTAAGAGTCTAATAATATTATTTGTGGAGCAGCATCTTCGTTTGGACGAAAAACTCCCCACGTTGTAATTGCACTATAGTCAGCTGTCTCCTTTTTTAAATATGCAGTATCGTAACTTTGAATAGTATGTTCAACAACAGGCATGTGTTCGAGTTCCCAATTTTTCCACCATTCTCTTTTGATAAGAGCTCCTTCTTCTGAAGTTGGGTTTTGCATGTATTGCGCGTTCCACTTTGCAACACCAGCAGATGCCTTTACAGATTCAAGATCCTCGAGCTTCCAGTATTCAGGCCAGACTGGTTTACCTGTAGGTAAGATTGCTGGAAATTCTATAACTTCCCATTGATCTGCGTTTTCATTTTTCTGAGCGTTAATTAATTTTTGTGTAAGATCTTTTGTACTCCAACGAGTCATAACTAAAACAATACGACCTCCTGGTTGAAGCCTTTGCCGTGGTCCACTGGTATACCACTCCCATGCATTATCAAATGCGATAGGTGAGTTTACATCTTGCTCTGAGTGTGGATCATCTATAATTAATAAGTCTGCACCTCTACCGGTTACCGCACCTTGGACACCGACTGCAAAGTATTCACCACCATCAGATGTATTCCAACGTCCAGCAGCTTTACTATCTTCCTGGAGTCTTGTTTTAAATATTGCTTGATACTCAGGAGAATCAATTAAGTGTTTTGTTTTACGACCAAAGTTTACAGCAAGTTCTGCTGTGTGGGTTGCTTGAATTATTTTTAATTTTGGGTTTTGTCCTATCATCCATGCAGGAAGAAAAAATGATGCAAATTCAGATTTAGTATGCCTAGGCGGCATGTTTATAATTAGACGGGTCAATTCTCCAGTTGCAAGTTTATTAAATTTTTCTGCTATGGTATCATGATGGGACCCCTCTATAAAATCTGGCCACATCTTTTTTACAAAAGGTAAAAATTTACTACGAACTTGTTTAAGTTCTTTTCTTTGCTCTCGCTGTATGATCTGAATCTTAAGCTTTCTTCTTTCAATCGGATCTTGAATTTTATTAATATCTTGTATCGTTAGCATATATTTCAATGTGGGTAGAAAGTATTATACCCGAATGACTGAGTAAATCAAACTATATAGGGTAGGTCTGGGACCCCTATCAAACAAAGGGGGTATCGACAAAAATGTTTCACGTGAAACTTCAATATAGTTCCTTTAGGGTCCCCTTTTAAAGCGCGCGAAGCGCGCCCGGGTGGGTCCCGCCCACATGCTCTTCTCTATACAACCTGGAGAGGTATGCAGTCTGTGCATAGGATAATGTAGGATAGGCCATGCAAATACTGCATGGCCTATTTCTTAACGAATTATTTAATTTCTTTTTCTATCCTTTCTTCTAAACTTTTTAAATGTCTAACCATAAACTTATGTCTAGTAGTTATGTTAGCCATTCCTCTATTAGTAATTACTATTTTTAAACCAATATGATTTTTGAATAGCTGTCTAAGATCCGTGTTACTTGGGTTACCAATAAAACCATTTGAACCATGAACCGCGTCTAGATATTTAGTTCTAAACATTATCTCATCAATGTTTTTTTCGGTAATTTCATGAACACCAAGTGTCATCATCAACCAACCCAAAGTGTCCGCTTGTTTTTTATCCTCGGGAGCAAACTTACTTTCGTTGTAGTTGCTCATCGTATTGTAGTGTACTTCTAACATTGTATTCCTTTCGTTAAGTTAATAATGAAGCGTACATTATTTATCCTATAAATTAAAGGACATTATTGTCGCAGTCTAGAGACCAGCTAGAGAAGGGAACTAACTAACTGGCCTCATAAGTATATGTACTTTTTTTTCGGATTTGTGCCAAATTAATTTATTTTTTTCTTGGGTGGGGCCCGCCCACATGCTCTTATCTATAATTTTCTAGTGTGGCGCGATTTCTCGCGCCACGATTTTTTATTTACTTATCAAATTTAAACTCCATTTGTTTTTTTGCTTTCTTAAAACTTTCATCAAGTCTTGAGTTATTTTCTTCAACACTTGGTAATCCTGCAAACATTGAAGCAACACCTGCAAAACAAATTAACAAACCAAGTATTCTATGATCCGCCGAATGAATGAAAGTGATAAAACCTAACATGACAATAATAAATCCTACTAGTATCATGGCTAATCTTGCAATTACTTCCATATTATTTACTCGGTAAAGCTAATAAAGAAGTTGGAATATCAAGCTTTATTCTAGCTGTACTCATTTCTTTACTTAACTCGGTTAGTGTTGGTTGTATGTGGCTTCCTGTATGCAGGATAGTCAAACACTTTTCACGTTTGTTTTCTAATGCGTGATAAAGTTTATGTTTTGATCTAACAAATTTTTCTGCTTCTTCAAAACATACTTTCCGCAATTTCTTATTTATATAATCAACTGCGTTTTCTTCTTTGACTTTCACAGTAGAAATTGAAGTTTCCCATTTTCGTAATTTACGAAATCGGTTATATTTCTCTTCAATATCATCTGCCACTTTTTTAGCTTCCATTTCCAACTTGTATTCAATCTGGGCTTTTTCTGATTGAAACTTCATAAGGGCTTTACACCTCTTATCTAGTTCCTTAATCATTTTATCAAAACCCAATTCTTTTGGAAATTGGTCTATCTTTTTATTGACAATCTCTTCGGCTTGACTGTCAATTTCAGTCTCAACTATATTAACTTGAGTATCAAACTTTCTATTAGTCAAGTCTTTATAGTAGTCAACGTGGTCTTTTCTTAATGGTTGCATAATGTATTCCTTTCTGTTTTTAGTTATTATTACAACTGATTTGTTTATAGGTTATTATAGGATTATTGTCAAGCCCTAAAAAGAAAAAAATTTTTATTTTTTTATATGGGTGGGACCCGCCCACATGCTCTTCTCTACTTTAGAATGGTTCTAAATTAGGTGCGACAATAATGTCCTTGTTATTATAGGATATTCTGTTATAACTTAGTTTCAGCCTCATTTGAGGATTTATCGCTGAAACAAAACTATAAATCCTAATGGGACCTACACCAGCAAAAGTAGGTAGGAGAAAGCGGTTGAGAGGTTTTATACCTAGAAGAGATCAACCGCCTGATCCCTGGTTCTACTAGTAATTGCTCACACTCGAGAAATTCTAGTTAATGCAGTTGGGCACTAGACACTGCTGGTAGAACCTGGGATCAGTTGTGATTACAGGCGTAGCAATAAGCAGAAGCTGTAATTGAGAATGCTACGTTGCGCGACAGCTGATCTCCATTGATCTGGCTGGGTAACGCCAGATCATTTTTTTAAGTTTTTATTTTTTAGGGTGGGTCCCGCCCACAAGCACTAACCACAAGCAACAAGTCATGGGTGGGTCCCGCCCACACGCTCTTCTCTGAAAATAAAAAATTTTAGCTATTGACATTGTCCTCGAATATCCTATATTAGACTCATGAAAGAATTAAACACGGCACAAGCATGGGTATTAGTTGGAGGCTTAAGCAAGCCGGGCAAGATGCCTGGATGGTCAATTGGTATACCAGCTAAAGAATGCAACACCGGCGGCAAGTTACAAAACAAAGAAGGCAGCGTTTGTAATGACTGTTATGCATTAAAAGGTTGTTACGTTTTCAAAGTTGTACAAGATGCACAATACAGACGGCTGGCAGCTATTAAAAACCCACGATGGGTCGAGGCCATGGCCTTGTTAATTAATTCAAAAAAGCCGGATGTCTTTAGATGGCATGATTCAGGAGACGTTCAGGACCTGGAGCACCTTCAAAAAATTTTTGCTGTCTGTAGGTTGACGCCTTCAAGAATGCATTGGATGCCAACTAAGGAGGCGTGGGTAAAAAAATATTTAAAACATAAACCTGATAATTTAACTATTCGATTATCATCACCGATGGTGAACCAGGGACCAATTAGCAGCTGGCCCAATACATCCACAGTGGTAACGACTAAAGCAACATGTCCAGCACCGCAGCAGGGCGGCCAATGTCTAGATTGTAGAAGATGCTGGAACCCAAAAATTAAAAACATTAGTTATGGCCAGCATTAGATCTAAGCACAACAATCTATTTAATTATTTTATTTGCGATCACAGGCATCTATCTAAGGCCTACGTCCGCAAGTGTGAAAAATTCCTAGAAGCCCATTGCAATGTCCGTTTGAAACAAGAGCGGCTAGTCAAGGGTAAGGAACAGAGGGCTGGTAGTATTCCACCAGCCCTCAAGCAAAAATAAAAAAATAGGGTGGGTCCCGCCCGCAAGCACGCACCATGATTTCAGGCCACAGGCCACAAGCAATGGGTGGGTCCCGCCCACAAGCTCTTCTCTTGGCCCGCGACACTTTGGCCATTGACCTTGGACATAGGATATTGTAGGACGCTAAATTTTTTGTAGAAATTTAAAGCTTGACTCCATATCCGTGGCACATGGATCAGCCTTCCCCTTAATTAATTCTTCTATATACCTTCCCTCATAAAGTTTTATGGCTAAAGGACCGAGGGTCTTTAGCATGATAAATGAATTGTTCGGATGAGTTAAATGAAAGCCAATTTGGTGTGGAGAGAATCGAATTTTTTTAGCCAAACTTAACTTAAGTTCTACAGTGAAAAAGTGGCCAGAATTATTATACCCCAATAGATCAGGAGTCCCGTGTGCAGCACTATTTTCCAAGCGTGTAAATGATAATTTGCAATTATTTTTAATATTGAACGCTTTAATTTCATGCCAAAATTTAGTCTCACCTTTAATCATTTTTTAGGCTAAGTGAGTTGTTCTCTGGCTAATCAATTTTTTTAATAACTTCACCCATATTCCATTTAGAAGTATACAATGTCATGACCAATCTATGAGTCTCACGTACGCCAAGTATTTTGTTTTCCATTAATTTAATGTCCTTGATATCGTAATACTTCCCGTCTGGTAAACACACTTGTACTCTAGCTTCTTGTGCTACTGGCGATTTCATAAACTTCTCTAGGGCCTGTCTTAATAGCTTTCCTGATACCATGCTTGAACATATACCAAATATATCCTATAATGCAAGTCATGGGTTTACCAAAAAGACTTACAGAAAAACAAATCAAATTTGCTAATTTAGTTGTGGCCAACGAAGGTAGGAAGACGGCTACTGAATGTGCCATTGAAGCAGGTTATGATCCCAATTCTGCCTATGTTTCTGCTAGTAAGCTTCAAAACCCTTCTCTCTACCCTTTAGTTAGTCAGTACATAGGCAGGTTAAAATCAGAAAAATTAAAAAAATATGATGTCACCAAAGAATCTCATTACAGTGAGTTAGGACAATTACGGGATGAAGCAAGAGAATCAAAAGCCTGGAGTGCTGCAATTAATGCTGAAGTAGCTAGAGGTAAAGCTGCCGGGTATCAAAACAACAACCACTTACACCTGCATAAAGACATGGATAACATGGAAGAATCAGAGTTAGACAAACTTTTAGAGAAAGCTTTAAAAACTTACAAACCAATTATAGAAGCTGATGCAGAAGTAGTAGAAGAAGTTAAAGACTAATTTTTTCCATTTTAATTATACATCCTTTAGGAAATACATTACGATCTGAAAACAATTCATCACCCTCTTCGTAAGATGCAAAAGTCCAAACGTTATGTTTGTTTTTATGAAACACATATGCCTGAGTTACCATTGTACTAGGTTTAAACTTATGAAAATCTTCAGCTGTGCTGTGCCCCGCATCCCCGGTGATGTCGGCCCAGGTAATTTTATAGAAGTAATATCTTTTCTTTTTTATTACTACATGTCTATATTTGGATTTCTTATTTCTACGCATATCTTCTTATAGCACCTATAGATTTTTTCTCTAGGCAACTTTTTTTCAAAACTCAATTCATATGCGCGCGTACGGGGATGCTAAAAGCATTGATTTTACTGCATTGTAACCACTGTAACCACATTGTAACCAAGATTTGTTACAAAAATATCGTCTAGAATTGTTGGTATTAGCGAATAATAGTCTTTTGAAACCCATTGTAACCATTGTAACCACGATTCGTAAATTGAAAAACAAAAAAACTTTTCTGGCAAAAAAAGTCTATAGGTAGATACAACATAATACTGTGGCATTTATGCCACACTATTGTTGTATTTTAGCCACACTCCCAACAATATCCAGGTAAACTGGTACTCTCATTCTTATACAAATAGTTTTCACACTTCTTTGCTTTACAAATTACAGTGCCTTTTAAGATGTCTTCTTTTTGTTTATCATCTTTTTTAATATACACATCCTCATGCATAGTAAATTTATTTAATTCCCATTCATCTTTCATATTTTTTCCTTTCATATAATATCCTATATCATTACATTCCGGCTCTGTCAACTAATTCTTTCCATTCTTTTTTCTGCCTATAATATTGGTCTACTTTCTTCCACCATTCGTTCGCATAATGTTTGAATTCTTCACCTTCTACGCGAAATTCCTGGTAATATAGGTCTTTACTACACATTAGAATGATTCCAAACTGGATATTAGTTTGATAGATTTGGTTATGAGCAATAGCATATCCTGCTAGTTGTAAAAAATAATCTTCAATCCATTCTTTTCGTTTTGGTTTATTTGTTTGCTTGAAGTCGATGATGGCTTCTTTGCCCTCGTAGATTCCTACTCCATCACTTGCCCCTGCGTACATGTCAGGATAAAATAAAACACATTCAGCTGCCCATAGTTCTTCTAACTTATTTGTTAATCCCTGGTCCACGATTTGTCTTGCCATCTTCGTGGCTAGTTGTCCTTCAGGTGTTAGATCTATAACCGGTCTATTCAAGATATGTCCCTCAAGAATCGTATGCATAAGAGTCCCTCTCGATGCAGCATTGTCCGTGATCCTTGTGGCTTCGGCCTCTCCTACTCTAGATCTCCACGCATCTAATGAAGCTTTCTTCTCTTCACTCTCACAAGCCTTTAGTATACTTGTAACACTTGGTAACTTCTCGTCACCTACCAGGTAATGTCTTTTACCATCAATTATTTTTCGAGTCGATGTCGGGTAGTAAAATTTTTTATTTATTTTTATCATTATTTCCTTTCAATGTATGTTTTAGAACTGTTGTCCATGGGTTTAGGTCGTAGTCTTTAGCACATCCACTTAATAACAATAATACAATTAATATTCTAATCACGTTTAAACTCCAGTCCTACTCTTAAATAATTTAACCAGTCGCTTGGATTACTATCTCTTTTTTTATCATTACAAGCAACACAACAAAAGACAATATTATCAGTCATATACGTTAATCTTGGGTCATATCTATCTATACTAAAGTTAGTTGTTATTTGACTCTTACGTCCCTGATATCCTTTACCTCTAGTTCCACGTCTAGCTTTAAATGTAAATGGCTGCTCGCAATATCTACAGATTCTACCATCTGTTCCTGGAAATTTTTCTTTCATATTAATAATATGATTCATGTATAATCTCCAAAATTCTTTTTTATCTATTTTAGGAGTATGTCCACCATACTTTTTATAACTAGGTTTAAATTTAGCAGTTATACATCTTGTTACATATCCGCGTTCCGAGTTCATGTAGGCAAAGTCCTTGTCAATCCGTCTTTCGTCGTGAGGATTTTTATAACCCATTACATTACCAATCTTTGTTTTTCTAAACAGATTTTATTTTTACCTTGATCCATAATATCAAAACCAAAAGGTTTTAAACAATCACGAATCAGCTGCATATTATATTTAGGAAAGTCATCAAATACAAAACGTGTCTTGGGGCCTGCCCTGTTTGCAAACCAAATAGACTCAGTCAATACATCCTTAGTCATATGTGGGCCATCGAAGTGAACAAATGTAAATTTACTTTCAACAAAGTCATGATCATTCATAAAATTCGTATCAGTATCATTGTACAATCTAAACTTACCTGCGTTTCTATATTTATAAAAATCATTTAACATTCTATCTCTCATTGTATCTGTGTAATCACATGTATAAGAACCCGTATCATCGTAGTGTTGGTACTTTAAATTACCATAAGGATCTATACCTACATGAAGATAAACATTTTTTAAGTTGTCCATCATAATTTTAGATCCGAGTCCTTCTCTAACTCCTATCTCAGCAGTCATGAATCCTTGACAGTCAAAGTCCTTGGTCCATTTTTCTAGTAGAGCGTATTCTGTACTATCACCTTTAATCATTAGTTCTCCTTTACGTATAGTTTAGATCGAAGAGATCTAACCTCTTCAATTAATTTTTCATTGTACTTGTGTAGCTTTTCGTTTCTAAATTCTAATATTTCAATTTTTTTTGTAAGATCCGCTGGACCCCGATCATCCGTCGGAGTCCCCTTCTTTTTAGATAGTTCTAGTTTCTCAACTAGTTTATGATATTCTTTTATGTCGGCTTCTGACATCATATTCCGTGCTTCATCAACCCATTAAATTTTCTGAGTTCATGCTCCGAAATATTTTGTAAACCATTTGTACGGTTATAGATTTCACGGGCCTGATTAAGTTTGGCAGTATTTTCTCTGTCAAAATTTTTAGCTTTGTTACTATCTATAACCTCAAAATGTTCTTCTCTAAGTTCCGCCATTACGATGCTTTGCCTTTGACTTCATCGGTAAGCAGCAAAGGTTGTTCAGGCCTTGCATTAATATAAGTAAAGACATCATTGATATTAATAAGAACTTCAAACTTTTTGTTGTCTGCCGGTTCTTCTAACATCTCTGCACCTACTTTATATTTAAGTACATCTTCTAATGAGTTTGCTTCTTTTATCACACTCACTGAGTCTTCCGCTCCTTTGTAATTGAACGTCACTCTTTTGATTAATGTATATTTCATACTTTCTCCTTTATTGGTTTACTTTAATTTGCCATTTAAACGCTTGGCTTCTTTGTTCACTAGAATAGTTACTACCTGTGCTCTCGAAACATTCGGATCATCGGGTACTAACACTTTTCTAATTTTGTCTATTTTCGCATACGTCTCATTTTTTACTGAGATGTTTTTGTATTTGCTAAAATCAGTCATCTGTTATATCCTTTCTTTGTTTAACATTTTATTCGTTTATCCTATAAAATAATAGTAGTCAAGGTAAATATGAAATTTTTTTTAACTGTATACATATGCTCGGTTGTATCACAACAATGTGCTATTCCTCCGGAATACCCCAAAGAACAATCAAATTACTATGATTGTGTCCGAAATGGGCTTTCTGAGTCTTATGATATATTATACCAAGGTCAGTTTAGTGAAGAGGTGGTAGTAAATAACCGCTTATATCCTAAGTTTTCGTGCGAACAGGTCAATGTTGTTGACCCATCTAAAGGTAAAGATACTTAAGGTCTACGCCCTTGTCGGTTGTATTTCTTAAACATTCTTTTTTCAGATTTATTTTTTGATTTTTTATGAATCCTAATTCTTTTTTTAGGTTTTGGCCTAGGTACAAAATTTTTAAAGTTCTGTTTTGCCATGTTCCTTTATCCATTTTTTATCGGACTCATCTAATTTTAAATATCGAATTGAACCATTGATGTGTTGTCTAGTATCATGACCACAGTTAGTGCATCTATAAAATTCTGTAACGATTGCAACTAAAATACTTTCTTCATTACACTCTTCACAAATACCTGTAACAGTATCTATTTTATGAAACAGTTTAAATTTATCCAACGACTTTGCCACCCTTCCATTCCATATCCGGAAGACCTTCAGTGTATTTTTTCCCATCGAAAGTAAGAACTTGTTTTCTGTTTGAACCAGACTCGTGATAACTTATGTGGACCCATCCCCCTGCAGGATCGTCTTTATCAAAATATTCCATGATCAATTGATCGAAGTCCACGTTATTTTGTAGCCAGTAAGCTGTCTTAATGTTGGGCACGCCAAAGATTTCTAGGTCGACCGCCTGGCCCTTCGCGTGCTGCGATGTTTTTTTGCTGCCGATTGCTTCACATAAAGCCTCGGACCGGTAGCCCGATGTGATTGTAACTGGCTTGTCAAAGTGTGCACGTAAAGGTTCGAGCACCTCATAACATAGATCACCTAAACTTTTAATCTCACCTGCTCCTGGGGTATTGTCTATACCCTTACGTTGAGCAGTCATCGATTTGGTCATCTCTTTTAAACTAAAATGTTTGCTAAGTTGCATAATTTATCCTATTCTAATATTAATTTTTTTATTGATAAAGATCCATCAATATTTTGTTCAAGTTCTGCCATAGATTTTATACATTGATACTTAACATTGCCACCTATTTTTAAACCACGTTTAGCTACACGTGCACCCTTCATACACTCTGCATAACCAGTCTGTATACGTGCCTCTTTAATCTCTCCATTAACCAGCATAAGTAAAGCTACCACAGACTC
>VTLG01009622.1_pt1 | contig 24471 bp, 34 predicted proteins | sample 4694571 | NCBI WGS metagenome assembly VTLG01 (sample SAMN12604809, study PRJNA352737) | marine metagenome | biome: ENVO:00000447; feature: ENVO:00000209|ENVO:00000569|ENVO:01000036; material: ENVO:00002151; isolation source: viral sequences binned using virsorter ...
GTTATACAATCCGAACCTTTACGCTCGTAGACACCTATAAATTTATGCTGCTATCCAATTACATAAGCCATCTACTATAGTAGCATTATGATTGAATGATGCGATTGTTGGTTTATCTTTATGCCATAACTCGTCTGTCGATGCATTTAAGAAATCCCAACCCGTACTATTTTCTTTATCTAAGAATCTATCCATAACACTTCCCCATAATTGTGTAGGAATATCATTGATATATTCTTTTCTTATTTTTTCTAAAGAAAACATGTCAATACTAGACTCATTTAATGATTTAAACCTATTTATCATAGTATGAACTGAGTTATTGTCTCCTCTAGATGCTGATTTTAATGAATGTGCTACATTTTCTATTTCTTCTTCCCAGTTTTCACTAGTAGGATTATGTCTAAAACGATATCTGCTCAAGTTTATTTTACTTGTCATACCATTTAAACATACTAGTCTATATAACATCATTCTAAAGCCTAGAGATGTGCTTCCATCGTAACTATTCCACATTTGGAAACCTAATGCTATATTGTCTCCGACTGCAACTTCTCCAAGTTCTGTATCTTTTGCTATTAAACTATGAACATATCTTCTTCCGTCATAGTATACCTTATCGGTTTCAAAATGCAGTCCTGATTCGTTTGCTATGTGAGTAGCCATATCTCTTACTTTAGCATTGTCAATAAGTAAATAATTACTACTTACTGTACCTACTTCGTTCCATTCAAGTGTTTCTTTCTTCTTATTTACATCATAAGTCTGAACCGAATAAGCACTTGATTGTACCCCTTGATAATCAAGAGGCACTTTTCTTATTTCTGCGTATGGATTCATATCTTCTCCTTTTTATTTTTGATAAGTTTCGAATAACATGTCCGCTTCTTCTTTACCAAACCTTTCTCCAGCTGCTCTACATATTATTCCTATCATATTATGTCCGAATGGTGTTCCCATTACTCTGGCACACTCTCCTTCCATTTCTTCTAGTGTTGCTGTCTTTAAATTCACTCTTGAACCTCTCATATCATTCTCCTTTGTTTTTTTTATTAAAAGACTGTATAAACTTGTATACTCTATCTCTACCAGTTATTTCAGCCATATGTTTTACATCATGCTCTAAGTCTCTCCTACCACATCGACACTTTTTACATATTTTATCAACTTCTTCTTGAGGTATTTCTATACTATATTTAATCTGAATTACCTTCATACTTCATCCCACCATTCGGGCAAGTCTTCGCTATCATCTCGCCCATCATGTTCACATTTATGTCTTTGAGTTGCACATGCATAGCACTCATTTGTCATATACTCTAAATAAGCAGTATATTCTTTATCATTCATTTGATGCTCTGATTTCTTATAAACTACCATTTTCACCTCTCTCAACGCACATAATAGTAGTTATATCATTTCTGAACTGTCTATCATCTATACCACCATCCCACACCTCATCTAATAACTTCTCTATTTTATGGAATTTGTCTTGTAATTGATGATTCATGCCATCTAAACCAATAGACTTATTTAATGCCTCGACTAAATTAACTTCTTGCTCAGAATCCATTGTTTTTGGCTTTATTTTGCCATCTAGTTCTTCTTGAGCTGTAATATTAGCTTCGTGACATAAACTTAATTCATTATCTTTTTGAATTATTATATCTACTAATTCATATTTATCTTTTTGTAATAACTTTTTCTGCTTGTTTGTTAATGCTGTCATTATACACCTCCTCTTCGTATGTATATCTTAATTGCTTTTATAGCGACTACCATTAGTGCTATTTTTATGATTGAAGATGCTATATATATAACATCATATATTATTACTATTGGTTCCATCTATTTACCTCGCTTTTCAAGTTATAAATTATTGTGGCCCATTTATTTATCCTGATAGGACCACGCCTCAGTGTAACCGTCAAAGTGGGATTCACCTTCCATAGGTTATTATTATCAAGCAGAGATAATTCTATTTAAAGCATTAACTGTTGTTATACCTATAAATTCTCTTACTCTGCCTGAGCGTCTACATTTTATTGTAGTTGTACCTTTTTTAGGCTCACATTGTTCCCATGTAAGCTCTTTTTTATTATTCATCTTATCTTACCTTTATCCTTTATAAACAATCTTCACAGACTGGTTTATTATCTCTAAATATTATTAATTTTACTTTACACATATAATTGCAAACACTACACTCTAACCAAGTGCCTATATAACCTTTAATACTTTGTTTTAATGACTTCATTTAGTTACCTATTCCTTTAACTACATTTGTAGCTACGTGTATGATATATATAATTTAAAGAGTGTTGAAGAGTGTAGGAAAGTCCCACACCCCTCAACATCTAAACTGCTACTATCCCAAATACTCAGCTGGAATATGCATAAGAGCATCGTCTATAGTTTGCTCATTGCGAGTATCTCTAGATAGCCATACAAAGTCGGACTTAGTTGTATGCTCTTTCCCATCTACATAATACTTATCACCCTTTCGGTTGATATTTATTCGGAACTCAGGTCCTAACTTCTGAACCATTGCCTCAAGTTCTGATTTCATGGCTACAACTTGGCTCATATCTAAACCCCTGAACATAGTGCCATACCATCCATTCTTCTTATCTTCTCTAGGGCTAGAGAATTGTCTCTTGTTAATACATACTGCATATAGCTTAGTTATTATATCTTTCATATCGTGTTACTCCTTTGTTTTTATTTTTAAACTTTGCTTGCAAAGTTAGAAGGGGACAACCTTGACCTCAGCCACCAACTAAACAAGGGCTAGCACAAATACCATTGAAGGACATGATTGACGTAAGGAATAATTGATGCGACTAGCTATTGTCTACCACAGAGCATTAATTATGAACGAGTCAATTAACTTTCAATGGGATTTAGGGGGGATAGCCCTTTTTTAGTTGGGGGTGGTCAATGTGTATGTCTAGTACACCCATTCTCGTTATATTTTTTAGAAAGTGCTTGTTTAATCCATTTATTCGATTATATTCTTAGTGTATACTAAGGTATACCTAAGGTATTATTAAGTTACAACCAAAGATAAATATTCTTTAGCTAGGTAGTCTACCTAGTGTATACCCCCTGAAAATATATTTTTTAAAAAAAATTTTGGAAATTCAATTGATTGTTGTATATTTAGCCCTATATGCCAAACAAGAAAGCAAAGCATCGTAAACAAGCTAGGAAGATAGCGAATAAGGCCGTTAAAGCCTATAAGAGGGCGATAAAATTAAAAAGGAGTAGTAGATGAGTCTTAGTAGAATATTAGTTAAATTATTAGGTAATTTAGGACGAAAAGCAACTGGTAAGTCACCATTTGTTCCTAAACCAATGATATCTGCACCTCCTCTTAAGACTCCTGGTATGCCAGGTGTAGCAACAAATGTTCAAAGTAAGAATTTAGCTAATTTAGGAGAGACTCATTCACAATGGGCTAAGTCAGGAATGACACCTAAGTATCCTTATTTAGGCAAGTTTGACCCTAGGCTAGATAGTCCAAGAGGAATGTTAAATCCTATGTCTACAAAAAAATTAGGAGCTTCTGGGTATGCCGATAAGTCAAGTCCCTTAATTAGAGAAATTGAAAAAAGATATTCTGGAGTAAGACCAAATTTACCAGGTAATAGACTTCCTAATCCTTTAAAAACTAAAACTATGGCTAATATTATGGATATGAGAAGGAATCCAGGTATAGCTCAAGGCTTAGGCAAGATGAAAGGAAGAGCATATAGCTCGCTAAACCAACCTGGTAGTGTAGTAGCTGGTACAAAGCGTGGTTTTACTAATATGCTTAGAACTGATAAGAATTTTGAAAAATTTGTAGTAGATATGGTAGGCCCTGAAAATGTAGCTAAAATTATGAATAACCCTAAAATAAGAAAAACACTTATAAGGGATTATCTTAGAACAGTTAGGACAGGAGTAGATAATTTTCCTCCACATCCAGATATGGGAACCCCTGCTACTACAGATGATATAATGAAAATGTTTGGAGGATAAACTAACAGGAGAATAGTATGGCATTTGGAGACAGATTAAGAGCAAAATTACAAGATATAGGCGCAAAGTTTAGAGACGATGAAGGATTGTTTCAAGGCGGGGAATTTGGCAGATTAGGCGGAAGATTTAGAGATTTTACCGATTCTACAAGAACAACTATGGGTGGTCCAGATTCTGTAGGAGGTAGTACACTATCTGGTCTTGCTGGAGCGGCTCCTGGACAAGATATGATGATGGGAGACCCTAGAGCTACTACAGGATTTGCAGATGCTAGGAGTCTTGCAACAACGTTTGACCCTTCAAGCCATAATCAAGTAAGAGAATTGCAATTAAGGCTAATTGACCAAGGATATTTACCTGAAGGAGCAGACGATTCTATGTTTGGACCTCAAACAGAAGCTGCTCTACGAAAAATGCAAGGACATTTTGATATGAATGACCCAAACAATCCACAAAGTTTATTAGATTTTAGCATGGATTCTATTCCAGCACAAAGTCCTGACCCTGTTCCAGACCCTAATTTATCAACAGGTCAAAATAGCTTAAACAGTGCAATGAGTATAATGAGTATGGTTCCTGGTTTAGGTACGCCAGCACAACCTTCTTATCTTCAACCTAATATGCAGACAAATATGCCTGACCCTTTAGCTCAATTTAAATTAGATTATCCTGATGTTGCAAAAAGATTAGCTGCACAGGGAAATAAGGTATTTAGGTAGATTGATGAGTTTAATAGAAAGTATAAAAGAGTCAGAAGGTTTTAGAAGTAAAGTTTATAAGTGTACAGAAGGTTACGACACTATAGGCTATGGTTTTGCTATAAAAGACCTTCATATGGATGAAGATATAGCAGAAATGATACTTCAAAGAAAGCTAAATAATCTAATAGAGAGAATAGAAATAAATTTACCATTTGTTAAAGATTTACCTGAATCTGTTAAAGATGTAGTGGTAGAGATGTGTTATCAAATGGGATTAACAGGATTTATGAAATTTAAAAAAACGATAGCTTTTCTTAGGCTAGGAAAATTTAATGAAGCCTCAGTCGAAATGTGTGATTCTAAATGGTATCGTCAAACACCAAATCGTGCACGAAAGCTAGCTAAAATAGTAAGGGAGGCAAAATAATGGCATTTGGACCGTATAATGAAAGATTAGAAGGTGGCGGTAGTTACTTACCTATGCTTGAAGGAGGAATCGAGCCTGGTATGACAGAAAATATGTTTAGTGAAGGAAGTATATCAGGTGGAGGACCTATTCAATATCCTCAATTTTCTAATATAGAACTTAGAGGCGGTGGTCCTTCTAATCTTATGGATTATCTTAGACCTCCTATGATGGAAGGAGTTAATAGAGATTATCCAGAAGCATCTAATTTAAATCTTATTATGGACCGTATGGGTGGATTATTAGGTTATCTTAGAAGTTTAAGAGGTTATGGGCCAATTGAAGGAGAAGGAAATAATCCTGCCTTTAATAAAGATATAGGCCAGTCTGGAACTGGTGATAATCCAAGTTTAAAAGATTATCCTCAATACTAATGGAAGATTTAAAAGTAGGCTATGCAATAATTAGTCTAGTATTTATCATTGCACTCGTCGCAACACTGATAATGAATATAGATAAATAATGTATACAATTACAATTAAGCATAAAGATATAGGGAGCAAAACCTATGAAATCTATACTAAAGAAGAAGCAGACAAAGAAGGACTTCAATATAATCATTGGAGAGACGCAGGAGAAGGAGAATGGGCATTATCTGACGATAACTTCGTATCAAAAGTTATTAAACGAAAGTCGTATAAAGGAGCTGATAAAATCGATAATGTCTACCTCAGATTTGCCTGGGGGTACACTTTCTATAATCCTAGAAGAAGAGGAAAGGAGTTGAAAGTAAGAGGGCGTAAATCAAACACAACAATGTCAGGCAAAAGACCAATCGAGGTCAAGGCCAAACAAAAGAAAATGCAAAACTTAGCTATGGTATATGCTCAAACTATGAATACAGAAGATACAATAGCTAGAGTATGTGGCGAAGTAACTACTAATGAAAATAGAAGAATTAAACGCTACATGAGAACGGAGGTATTTAAAGGTATGGTAAGAGACGAATTGACTAAATTATTAAGTGAACATGGTATGTCAGAAAATTATACTCTTGACTTACTATCGTCTACAATAAAAAAAGCTCAAGATAAAGGAGATGTTACTAACCTTATGAGAGCTATAGAGAACTTACAAGATATGCATGGTATGAAAGATAAGCATCTTGTTAAGACTACAGATACATTAGAAGCAACTTCTACTACTAGGCTTATAGATGAGCTTAGGGAAGAAGAAAATAAATTGCTTGCAACAACAACAACTATTAAGGAGGAAGAATAATGCCTACAGTAGATGGAAAAAAATATGCTTATACAAAAGCGGGTAAAAAAGCAGCTAAAAAAGCTAAAGCTAAGATGGTTAAAACTGTTAATAGAAAAGGTTTGAAAAAAAGGACTAGCATGTATGGCTAAAAAAGTAAGCTGGATGTGGCGTGGAAAACGATACAGCGGTACTCTTATTAGAGAAACAAAAACACACAAGTATGCTAGAACTCATAATGGCTTAATTAAAACTATAAGGAAAAAATCTTAATGGCTACCCCAGCATGGCAAAGAAAAGAAGGCAAAAGCCCTAGTGGAGGATTAAATGCTAAAGGTAGAGCGTCTTATAAAGGCGGAACACTAAAAGCTCCTGTTACACAAAAAAACCCTAAAGGCAAAGCTAAGTCTAGAAGAAAAAGCTTTTGCGCTAGAATGTGTGGAATGAAAAAAAGATTGACTAGTGCTAAAACAGCAAGAGACCCTAATAGTCGAATAAATAAAGCTTTGCGTAAATGGAATTGTAACTGTTCAAAAGAAAGGGCTAAAGTAATTAGTAAAAAATAATGGATTACGAAGCTAAGCATGAAGAGTTAAGAGCTCTTCAAAAGTTGCGGAACAATATGGCGTTGTTTGGAAGGTACTGCTTCCCGACTGCCCTCCGCAAACAAACACCACCGTTCCACCATGAGGTGTATTCTGCCTTAGCTGACGACGACACAAAGAGAGTGTTAATAGCTGCTCCTAGAGGAACGGCAAAGAGCACTGTTACTACTCTCATTTACCCTTTATGGAGATTAGCGTTTAAGAAAAGTAGTGAAGATTTATTTATAGTTATTATATCTGAATCACAAGCACAATCAATAAACTTTTTATCTCGTATAAAATATCATTTAACTCATAGCGATAACCTTAGGAAAACATTTGGAGATATGGGTCCTAATACAGCTCAAAGATGGACTCATACCGATGTAGTACTTGCTAATGGGACTCGTATAATAGCTGTAGGTACAGGACAAAGAGTCAGAGGATTTATCGAAGGTGATACACGTCCTAATTTAATTATAGTAGACGACTTTGAGTCTGAGTTAAATGCATATACTCATGAAGCTAGAGCTAAGAATAGAAAGTGGATGACAGAAGCAGTAATACCTTCTTTATCAGATGATGGTAAGATATGTATGATTGGTACTGTAATATCAGAAGATTGTTTTTTATATTGGGCTAAAGAGTCAGATACATGGAAGACGCTATGGTTTTCTATATGGGATGATGAAGAAAAAAGTATATGGCCAGAAAGGTTTCCTAAAAGTAGAATATTGGGAATAAAAAAAGAGTTTCAGTCTGTTGGTAATTTAAATGGTTTTTACCAAGAGTATATGAATATAGCACAATCTCCTGATAACGCTCCTTTTAAACCTGATTGGATACAATTACATCATTATGATTACGAAAGAATAAATGGACAAAATTGTTTAGTAAGAGAGGTGGGAGATGAAAAAAAGATTATACCAGTTGATATCTATTGTGGGGTCGACCCTGCTAGTTCCCTTTCTGCTAGGGCTGATTTCTTTGTTATTTGTGCAATTGCTGTTGATAGCGATAACAATAAGTATATTGTCGATGTTTACAGAAACAGAATATCGCCTGCGGAACAACCAGGAATTATAATAGATATGTTTAAGAAATATAAACCTCGAAGAATGAAAGTAGAGACTGTAGGTTACCAAGAAGCATTAAGGGTAGCTGTTAGAGATTTAATGAGAGAAGAAGAACTATATATACCAGGATTAGAGTCAGGAGTTAAGCCTAGAAACTCTAAAAGTGAAAGACTTTTATCTCTGGTCCCTATGTTTGCTAAAAAACAATTTTACTTTAGACCACAAGATATAGAGCCTCAGCAAGAGTTTTTATCTTACCCTAAAGGAAAGCATGATGATGTGATGGATTCTGTATGGACAGCTCTTGATGGAGTTAAGCCTTGTAGGATAAAACAGTTTGATGAGGATACAAAAAATAAACCATTAACAAAAAAACTATTGGATTGGATGACAATGTAATGTATATTACTCCTAAAATTTATGCCATACGAAGATAACAATACCAAACCTGCACATAGCGAAAGAGATTTCGTTAGCGAAACTATTGATATTTATCAAAGGTACTCTAAGAAAAGAGACGCTTGGGCTATAGAAGCTAAAGAAGATAAAGAATTTCGATTAGGTAAACAATGGACTACAGAGCAAGCTGAGACCTTAAAGAAAAGAGGTCAAGCTCCTATAGTAGTTAATCGTATACATCCAGCAGTTGAAACAGCTAAGTCTATGATAACAGCTAATAGACCTTCATTTAGAGTTGCTCCTAGAGAAGACTCAGACAAGAAGGTAGCTAATGTAGTAAGTTCTTTACTTTCCTATATGTACGACATATCTGATGGTAGGACTGTTATACGAAAAGTAGTTGATGATTATTATGTAGCAGGGTTAGGATTTATTCAAGTATACCAAGACCCTATGATGGATATGGGTAAGGGTGAGGTATGTATGCATGATATTGACCCATTAGATGTATATGTTGACCCTAATAGTCAAAATAGATTTTTTGATGATGCAGAGAATATAATAGTATCTAGGTTATTTACTAAAGACCAAGCTAAAAAGTTATATCCAATGTATAAAAAGGATATTGAAGATTCTGATAGCGAGCAAGACTGGAATGCTCCTGAAACAGGTAGAGACTTTGACGGAAAAGTACACTTTCCTGAAGATGTAGGAACTTTAGATAACACTAATTATGTAAGAGGGTATGAGAGGTATTATAAAAAACATATTCCAGAATACAGAATATTTGAATCTTTTAGTGGTAAAGAAGATTTATTAGATGAAGAAAAGTTTGCAGAGTATATACAAAGACCAGCTTGGATTATTCAAGGTCAAATAATGACAGACCAAAAACAAGCTGAGGCCTTAGTTAAGCAGTTACGAGGTCAAGAAGAGTATAGGCAAATGCAAGAAAAAATGCAAATGCGTCAGCAAATGACACAAAAAGGATTAGGGCTTGAAGCAGAAGTTCCAGAAATTGAAGTAAGAGAAATACAAGTAGAGCAAGTTACTTTTAATGAACTCATAGAAAACAAAGCAATAGAAGTTGTTCAAGTTCTTTCTACTAGAGTTCATCAATGTGTTGTTATTGGAGATAAACTCTTATATAAAAGAGTACTTCCTATAGAAAATTATCCTATAGTGCCTTTTATTAATATCCATACAAGAACTCCATATCCTGTTAGTGATGTTAGGTTAGTTAAAGGAATGCAGGAATATATAAATAAAACAAGGTCATTAATTATAGCTCATGCAACAACTAGTACAAATACAAAAATACTTGTTCCAGAAGGTAGTGTGGATATGTCTGATTTTGAACAAAAATGGGCTCAACCAGGAGTTGCAATATCTTATGACCCGACCGATGGTGCTCCCATGGCTGTTCAACCTTCTCCACTCCCTAATGAGTTATATCAAAATGAAATGACTGCTAAAAATGATATAGACCATCAATTAGGTATATATGAAATGATGCAAGGAAATACAGCAGCAGCTCCACAAACATATAAGGCAACAATAAGCCTTGACGAATTTGGTCAAAGAAAAATTAAATCTAAACTTGCTGATATAGAGGCAGGTTTAACAAGAGTAGCTCAAGTAGCTATTCCATTAATGCAACAATTGTATAATATTAAGAAAGTATTTAGAGTAGTTCAGCCTAACAATTCGTTAAATGATTATGTTATTAATCAAAAATTAGTAGACGATAAAACAGGTGAAATACAGACATTTAATGATATTACAATTGGAAGATACGATGTAATATGTGTAGCAGGTTCTACCTTACCTACAAATAGATATGCAGAATTAGAGTTCTATAAGGATGCTTTTCAAATGGGACTTATTGATAGACAGGAAGTTCTTAAGAAGACTGAGGTATTTGATGCCGAAGGTGTTCAGCAAAGAATGGATGTTATCGCTAAGTTACAACAATCTTTACAAGGAGCTCAAGAACAAATTAAGAAGCTTAAAGGAGACTTGCAAACTCGTGACAGAGAGTCTGTTAACCTTCGCAAAAAACTTGAAGTTGAGAAATTTGCTTCAGGACTTGATAAGGTTCAGAATAAATCTGAAGCAGCAAGTACTCTATACGAAAAGCGTCTTGATGACACAATATCCACAGTAAAAGGAAAAATAGCTGACTATGTTTCCTTATTAGACAAAGAAAAAAAGGATTCACCTTCTAGTGGAGAGAAGCAATCCAAAAAACAGGAGAAAAAATAATGGTAGATAATCAAGGAACGGAAACCCAACAATCGGCAAATAGTATATTTGACGAATCTGTCTTTAGTGACAGTCCTCAAGCAGGAGAAGGCTCCGCTGAAGAAAAAACATTGACTCCAACCGATGCGTTTACAGAGCCATCAGGAGAAGAGGCCCCAAAAGAGGCACCCTCGACACAGGAAGTAGCTCAACCAGCAGACCCCAAGAATGATGACACTCGTTATCAATATTGGCAGTCTCAGGCAGCTAAAAGAGAAAATGAAATGAAGCAAATGCAAGCGCAAATGCAACAACAAGCACAAGCGCAACCGCAATATGCTCAACCTCAACAACCTCAACCTCAAGAACAAGTTCGAGAGGAATTTCCTGCACCTCCAGATAAACCTGCTAAACCCAGAAACTTCAATAGGCAAGAAGCTTATGAAGACTCTAGTAGTGAATCTGCTAGGTATTTAGATGAAGTAGATGATTGGCGAGATAATATGGAAGAGTATCGAAATCTGAAAGATGATTATGAAGCTTCTATAATGCAAGAACAAATTCAGTATCAGCAAGAGCAAAGAGCTCAAGCTGAGCGAGTAAGGCAAGCTCAGATTCAGCAATCTCAGCAAATGCAAGAAGTTCAGAATTTAGTTCAAGGTCATTACGGAATGTCTCAAGAAGATACTCAGGAATTTATCAGAACTATGTCAGACCCTTCGTCTATTACGGTAGATAATTTGGTACAACTGTATAGACTGCAAAAAGGACAAGGCGGTGGTGCTCCTGTTAATCAAGGGCAACCTGCTCAACCTTCTCCTCAATTCCAGCAAGCTCAAAGAGCTCAGCAAGTTCCACAACCTATGGGTGTGCAACCTACAGCTGGACAAAATCAAGTCTCATCGGAAGACCAAATTATGGACAACATGATAACGGATTTTAAAAGTAAAAATCCTTGGTAAATCCCGTATGGGGCACTCACCTAAAAGGCTAACAAGCAGTTGATAGGATTGGGTGTTAATTAAAGTAAGGAGTAATTACTATGTCAACAGTTTATAGTAATGTAGCCTCAGCCGCTGGCTCAGGCACTGCTTCCTTAGATAACACAAGAAGAGTATTTAACTTTGGAGATAGAGTTGCAGAACTCGCTCCACAACAAAGTCCTTTTTTCGTCTATCTATCAAAGGTGGCAAAAAAAGCTACTAATGACCCTGTTTTTAAGTTCTTAGAACAACGTCATCAGTGGCAAAGACGTAATTTTGAAATCACTCAAGCAGCTCTAACAATGTCGGGTGCGGAAACGCACGGTGGCGCAGTTGATGCTGGCGAGGATTTAATTGTAACAGCTAAGTATGATAAGTATGGAAAAATAAGCAGTGGTTCTCACTGTCCATGGATTGTACCTGGCTGTATATTAGCTGTAAAAGCTGATGATGGAAATGTTTACCGATTTAAAGTTGAAGAAGATACTGTGGTAAATAGCTCTGCTAGTACTGTTCACGATGGTACTGACATTGCTCACAAAACTTCAACTGGTAACACTGAAATATCAGGTGAAAAGCTTACAGCAGTTGGAACTACAATACCTGATGGTACTGTATTCTCAATAGGAAATAAAGGTCAAGTAATCGGCTCTGCATGGGCTGAAGGTACTGACACTCCTGTTGGTTGGGAAGATTCTATGTATGATAGAGAAGGTTATACTCAGATATTTAAAACTGGTATGAATATCTTTTCTGGTACAGCTCTTGCTACAGAATATAGAGGTGTTAAAAATGAGTTCCAAAGAATCTGGCAAGATAAACTTATGGAACATAAAATGGACATAGAGCAAGCTATGTTATTTGGTGACGGTATTACTACTGCAGCTCAAGAAGCTTCAGGCGGTGGTGCAGCTACTAGATATACGCATGGTATTGTTCCTTATACTTCATCTAACGGTAAAGTATATAACATGTCTTATGCTTCCTCTGGATATGATGCTTTCTTAGATGCAATGGAAGATTTCTTTGCACCTGAAAGTGGAAACTCTGGAAACAAGCTAGTTCTTGCTTCAAGAAAAGTTATTACTTATTTAAATAAATTAGGTAATGGTTCTTTCTTAAACAATTCAGTAGGCTCGTCTCAATACAAACTAGACGTTAGTACTATTCCTGGTGCTTTTGGGCATTCAGTAACAATGGTAAATACTATATTTGGTAGTTTACACTTTGTAGCTGAACCTCTATTAAGAGGACCATGGGAAGACTTCTGTGTAGCTATTGATATGAAGAATGTAGCTTACAGACCACTAGTGGGTAATGGTGTTAGTCGAGACACCTTCATTGAAACTAATGTACAAGATAACGGTATTGATGGTCGTCAAGATGTAGTGATGACAGAAGCTGGTCTTGAAATTAGTCTCCCTGAATCTCACGCAATCCTTAAGTTCTCTTAAGTAGGAGGTAGATTATGGCTGTAATAGGAATAACTAGTACTGCAATAACTGAAGGTACTACTCATGCTCAAGATGCTGCTTATAGTAAATGGCTGGAGGTTGAAGAAGGTGGAGTAATGTATTTAACAACACCTACTATCGACCCGTCTGATACTGATGCTGAAATAGTTAGTCCAGGTATTGCTGGAGCTTTAGTTAATGGAAAAAAACTTGTAGTAGGATTTAATACTACAACCGCAGGTGCGAATGTTACATCTGATTTTCATATTGATGGCTCTATCGATGGAAAAAACTGGGTAATGATAGGAAGTTCATTAGATGACGATGTAACTCCAGATGTAACAGGTGTTCAACTTTATACAGTTGATTTATCTGATTACACATTACCTTGGTATAGGCTAGCATGGAATGACGGAAATGATGATGCTACTGACTGGCAAGGTATATTCTTCGTTGGCGGATTAGCTAGTAATGCTAATGTTGGCGTAGGAACAATTGGCGGTGTAGGAGCTGACCCATCATAGTAAGTGGTGAAATAATCGTAAGGGGTCTTCGGGCCCCTTACATTAACTTAACGGAGAAAAAATGAGTGATTTAACAATAAAGCATGCTGGGAGTACAATAACTAGAACTGCTGATAGTCCTGGTAGCTCAGTTTCTACAGGCAATTACAGTGTAATAAGATTAGTCCCTACTTTAAGTACAGATGCCTATGCCGTAGACGATGTGCTGTTTACAGGATTAGAAATACCTAATGCTGTAAGAGGTGATGGTGGGTGTTCAGAATTAGCGCATATGTTTACAGTAGATAGAGATGACCAAGGTGATATAGATATAGAATTCTATTTTACAGAAAAAAATACAGCTTTTGGGACAGTGAATGCTACAGCTGATATAAGTGCGGCAAATATAAAAGCTATAGGTTTTAATGGATGGGCTATGCAAGAAGGTAGTAATGCAACAACAGGAAATAATTTAGATAACGCTACTTGTCACAAAGTAATGACATCAGCTGGTCCAGGAGAAGCTACAGCTCCATTAACATATTTAAAAGCAGCTGAAGGTTCTACAAGCGTATATTGTCATGCTATTATAAGGACAGGCACACCAACTTATACAGCAGCTGGTATGGATTTAATTTTTCATATAAAGCATTAAAATGCCTAAGAAAAAAGTAAAAAAATTAGTATATTCGAGCGGTATAGGCAATCCCTTTCATGGGAATAAGCCTGATGTTAGAAGAAAGAAAAATTTAAAAAGGTAATAAATGGCTGCAACATTTGCACAGAGAATACAAGATTTAGTTGGATTTGACTATTCAAGTAATTCTATTAATACAGAGAATGAGGCTATACATACTGCTTATGCTGAAGTAGTTGATATGATGCCTGACTCTATATTAATAAAGTATGCAAGAATGGATTCGAATACATTAAATGGGAGTAGTCCTGATGCTACATTTGATACCAAGGGAAAGAAAGTAATAAGAGTAATTAGAAAAGAGACTGACTCAGGTTCTAATTATAGGGAATGTATATTTGTAGAAGCACCTGAATTCCACGCTAGATATACAGATGATAATAGTTTATATTTCCCAACAGCTTTTTCTCCTGTATGGACAGCTGACCCAAATGGGACTCAAACTTATTTAAAAGTTAGACCCATACCAACAGCTAATCAAACGGCAACTATATATTATCTAATATATTTAACAGCAAATGATGATATAGATGGAGCAGATTCAGCTACTTCTATACCAAATGAATTTGAACATGCAGTCGCAATAAAGGCTGCTTTATATATTTTACAAACAATGGTTAGTGATGCAGTGCAAGAAGATGAGGATGATGAAATGTTAGCTATGCTAAATAATCAAGCTCAATCATTACAAGGAATGTATCAAGCTGAAATGCAAAGACTAACTGGTGAAAAAGGCGAGCAACTAGGAGAATAAATTATGGCAATAGCCACAGGAACATTAACAGTAACAATAACAGAATCCTTAGATGTAGGTACTACAGTTATGGATACAGCTACATCGATAGCTGAAACACTAACTTGTAATGATATATTTAAAAGAGTAATAACTTGCCCTACATCAGAAATAACTTTATATACAACTCATGCATCTGCTGTTGCAGGAAGTCAATTTGATGAAGATAAAATAGCATATGTTAGAGTAACTAATCATGATGCATCTAATTATGTTGTGCTAAGGTTAACTGATGCAGAAAGTAATGAGTTTGTTTATAAGCTAGAAGCTGGCAAAAGCTTTATACTATGGACGCACAAAACTGCAATGAGTGCAAAAGATACTACAGATACTGGAGCTCCTGATGCAGATATTGTAAGTATGGAAGCTCAAGCTAATAGTGCAGCTTGTGATTTAGAAATTTTAATAGCATCGGTATCATAATGCATAGAGTCGAATTAATAGAATTAGTACAGCAACATCATTCTCATATGGGAGAGGTTGAAATACTAAAGCTTATTAATAGAGCAATGGATGATTTTACGGCCGAAACTGAGTGTTTAAAGCGATATAAAACTATAGGTACTACCACAGCAGGGCAAAGGTATTATCCAGCCGCAGGAAGCGAATTAGAGGATACAGAGATAGGTGGTAATACTGATATCTTAAGAATAATGAATGTATGGGTAGACGATGTACTTATTCCTAGAATAGTTAGTAAAGATGAGGCTATGCTTATAGATGACGATGAGCATGAATCTGCTGATAATGCTTTAGCTACGGCAACATCAACTAGCAATAAAAGATATTGGTACCCAATAGATGATAGTGGTGTTAGAGTAGGACTAGTTGAGGAATCTCTTAGAGCTACTACAAGAGATGATAAAGTAAGTAACTTTCAAAGTATATCCGAAGGAAGTCTTCAAATAAGGCTCCATTACATATCTAGAGGAACGCATTTAGCTAAATCTTCTACTTCAGGGGCTACATTTACTCCAGAAATACAAAGTATGTATCATGAAGCTTTAACATATAAAGCAATAGCTTCGGGCTATAAAGATAAAAGAAATCAAGATTTACAGGCAGCACAATATTTTGATAATGAGTATGAGGTTGCTGTTAAAAAAGCTAAAAAAAGAGCACGAAGTAATAATGTGACTGTAGGACATATAGTCCCTCATTCTTATTAAGGAGAATTATGGAAAAAAAGTTAGAAGAATTAAAGAAACAACAAATAGCAGCAAAAGAACTTTATATTAAATTGCAAGGAGCAATAGAGCTTTTAGAAGGCATGATAAAGGAAAAAGATGAGCCAAAAAAGAAGTAAAGATTTTGATGTAGATAAGTACAGAGAGCATATTGTTACTACATTAGCAATATTGAAATCAGATGTTAGGAATACTAAAGAAAGAATGGTAGAGCTAACAAGTTTATTAAGAGAGCAAAATGGAAGAATTAGAAAAAATGAAACTAATATTGCTCGTATATTTGGTATAGGAAGTACTATTGTAGCAGGATTTAGTGCTATGATGGGCTGGTTATTTAATAAATAGGAGAACGTATGAAAGTAATGATATCTAAATTATTAAAAATGGTATTTACGCCTAAAATGAAAAAGCAAATGTTTATTGCTTTAGGTGACCATTTAGTAGCATCTACAAAAAATAAACTAGATGATAAGATATGGGCGACTGTAAAAAGCAAGATATAAAATTTGTAATGCCTAAAGATGTTTCGCCACATTTCAGTGAGCCTTTGCTTACTATTTGTGGCGATTTAGTATGCTTTCCTGAAAAAGAAGATATGATTTCTAAGATAGGTGTACTAGGAACAAAGAGTTTTAAGACTAGGCCTGAAGAATGTCCTTGCTGTAATAGCGAGACAGTGATGGGAATAGAGGTAATAGGTGCTCATGAAGGTTCTTTAATATGGCAATGTATGAAATGCGATGAGAGGTATTTAAGATTCTCTAAATTAAAGACAAATCAATTACTAGAAGAAGTAAAAGATACCTATACATGCCCTGAAGATTGGGGTTATTTACCTCCTGAAGAATTTAACTAGAGGTTTAAATGAGAAAAAAAGGTGTAGTGAACCGTGCAATTGTCACTCCAGACAAGCACTTTCCACTAGCTGACTATGAGGCAATAAAAGTAGTCTGCAAAGCGATAGAGCTAGTAAAGCCTAATATTTATATTGATTTAGGTGATACAGGAGAATGGGAGATATTTAGCCCCCATTATTGGAAAAATAGGGAAAAGCCTCCATTAGAGATACTAATCCCTATGTTAAATAACGAGGTAAAGTCAGTAAATGAAGGAATGGATATTATTGACAAATCTTTGGATAAGATTAAGTGTAAGCAACGACACTTTATTCAAGGAAATCATGAGGTATGGTTGGATAATTTTGTTGTAAAACATCCTTATCTATCTGAGTATGAGACTTATAAAGCATTAAAGCTTAAAGAAAGAAAGTATAAATACTGGGAATACATATCCAATGTAAAGTTAAAGATAGGTAAGCTTAATTTTACTCATGGAGATTATACTCCGATACATCATGCTAAAAAACATTTATCTCAATATGGTGAAAATGTAATGTATGGCCATACTCACGATATCCAGAGATTTACTGCTACTGGGTTAGGAGGTACTAAAAGTGCTTGGAGTATGGGATGCTTAAAAGATATGAGTTCTGATAAGAACAAATGGTTAAGAGGCAACCTACATAATTGGAATCATGCATTTGCTATAATAGATTGGTTTGCAAATGGGGATTTTAAAGTGGAGGTTGTCGAAATAATAGACGGTAAAACCTCTGTATGGGGTAAATATTTAGATGGGAAATAAAGATGGAAGAACAACTACAAGGTCAAGCAGAAGGAATACTAGGATATATAGCATATTTTATCCTTTCTGGGATAGTCTTGCTACTAGCAAAATCTACAATAGAATCTCTAGTAGAGAGTATCAAAGTATTCTGGGGAAAAGACTTGAATACAGACGATGTAGTAATCTTGAATGGTCGACCAGCACGAGTTGTACGAGTGGGCATGTGGAAGACTACCTTCTTTGCTTATGATATAGGTATTGCTAATGGAGAGCCTTTTGTTAAAGGTGGTACTAAGATACAAATACAAAACGATAAGCTAAAAGAACAGATAATAGAAAAACCCTTACAAATGTTAGATTTAAGTAAATGGAAAGATGATGCTAAATAAAATATTATTAAATCAAGTTAAAAAGTTAATAAAAGAGCATATTGGATTAGGTGATAATAAATGGGAAATAAAAAAATTGCAAAATGATATACGAAATCTTAGCTCTAAAGTATCGAGATTGGAGAAAAAAATAAAAGATGGCTAGACAGTTAAAAGAAATAAGAAACTTTAATATTGGTAATGTTACTAATGCAGATTCAAGGGAGGCTCCTGATGAAGGTGCAGCTATGTCTAGAGGTATTGACCCTAATGCCCCTAATGGTACACTTAGAGGAAACTTTCAAGAAGACTATAAAGGGAATAGTATAAATTATGCTAAATATTTAGTAGATACAAATATCATTTTAGATGGAGCAACTAATAATACAGATGTATCCCATACTCTTTCCTCTGTTGAAGGACTAGTAGTTGGAGATTGGTTATCTATAGGAAATTATGCTTTTCAAATATTAGCTATTAACTCTATTAGTAAAGTTATTACTACTGGAACTGCAAATCGTTTTGGAGCTTTTGGTTCTACCTTAGCTATTCCTGATAGAACGGTAGTATATAAAATACCTAATCCTAAACAAGTCGTTACTTATGTTAAAGATAAAAATGAAGATGTTGAAAATGCTATTATATTTGACGAGGAAGGAAGTATAAATGGAATAGAAAATATACAAGAGAATGTATCTGGTACTCTAGGAAAAGGAATTAATACAGGAGACGATTTTACAAACTTTCCATTATCTGTAAATCATAGTGGAGACCTTTCTATTGTCAGAAAAGGACTAGCTTATTTTTTAGGTACAGGTAAAAACACTAAATCAAAGTGGTTAGGTAAAGTAGGAAATTTAGCATTAAATAGTAAGAAAGGATTTATCTTAGAAGATGCAGAATTATATGCAGCTGATTATGGAAGCGGAAATAATACTTATGATAAAGTAGTGACCTATCAATATGTTACCACTTCTAGTTCAACATTAGTTAAGACTCCTCGCATTAATAATGAGACAGGGGTTTTTCATGTAGGCTTTAGTAAAGGAGAGTCTTGGATATACATTATTGATGGGGATTCAGGATTTGTTAATCGTTCTATTGATGTAGGATTTCCTATAACAGCTATAGCAAAAGTAACTTCTTGTGTTACAGATGCTAGAATATGGCTATATGAAGAAATAGATGATTTAACAAAGTTTGCTACAGAACCTGGAAAAATACATTGTTATGAAATATTTGACTTAAATGGTTCAACGGAGCTAATTAATCTAGAAATATCTTCAGGATTTCCTATAGGGATTCCGTTAAGTCATTGCCATACAATAGACTGTCATTGGGGCCAAGGACATAGTAGTGGATATCCTTCTCAGCCTCATTATAACCAAGGAATACATCAAACAACTCATCCAGATGCTCCTGTACCTATTCCTGAAGTTACGGATATATTAGAAACAGTCGACTCTTCTGGTAATGGTAAATTATGGATATTAGCTAGCCCTCAAGGAAATAGTGAAAACAATGAATGGTTTAGAACATCTATACTTTTAGAAGTTGAAACTAGGATGCTTTTACATAGATTTATGTGGTCAAGTTATAGTAGTATAAATGGTGACTTAGATGATGGAACTACAGTAACAACTTATTTTAATGATAAATCAATGCCATTAGCACACATTCAGGACACTGGAGCAGAAAATAGAACTGCTTGGCTAGATAATATGCCTACTGAAAATGTAGAAGACTCATATCAAAAGTGTCAGCAAATGAGCTTATCTAAAGATGCAGCTAGTTTCCGCTTAATGAAAAGGTCTGTTCCAGGGCAAAGCATATCTGGATATACAGAGCCTGCTCAGCCTACATCTGGAGGTTTGCAAGATTATACTACCACTGTAACTTGGAATACCGCATCAGGACTTGATGATGGAGAGACTAGATTATATTCTTTATGTCATGGAGGTGGATATTGGTATACGGATGCTAAAGGCTCTCGAATACTTCGAAATGATGGAACAGCTGCAACTGATGCAAAGTTGACAATGCAATGGGATTTAACTAATGCGATAATAAATGGCAATTCTGGTCATAATAAAGAGGAAGTATTTACAGATGATGCTAGTTATTTTCAGCATAGAATAGATGGAGAAACTAGATGGTGTAATTTTAAACCAATGCCTTATAGTTTAGTCGATTTATCTGATTTATATGATGGGGTCGACCATGTTGTTGGTTGTGTTGTTAAAATGAGTGACACTACAACTCCTGTATTTATGGAAGATATGTGGATGAGTCATCATGATGCCGCAACTGGAAACCAGCATCATGAAATAACAAAAGGACTTCGATTAATTGGTATGGGAGGCAAAAGTCTCCTGTGGATATCAAATGCAAGTAGAAATAATTATGGAGCATTATACAACAAAAGTAATTCATTTGGATATGATACAAGTAATGGTAGTGATGCTACGCATTTTGACGGCTTAAATTTAAGCACATTAGGTTTTGATAAGAATGAAAATATAGTTAGACAAATAAAAGTATTAGGCGACTCTATTCCTAGTACAGGAATTACATCTATATCTAGAAATAAAGCTACGCATGAATATAATGTATTTCAAAATTATAACGATAGGGATTCTCGATTTAGTGGGTTATTTATATCTTACAGCCTTGAAGAAGGCAATAATAAAGGATTAATTGTTAGGTTAAATACAACTGTAGAGCAAGGTGATACTGTTGATGGTATTACTGATTATAATGGCAACGAAGTAGTTATAATTGATGACCATGAATCAGGTTTAGCAGGCTATGCAGATAGCTCTGATGACTCAGATTTATCAACAAGTCCTGGAATTATAGATAATCCAGGTACTTCAGATGGAATTCAGCAATATCCAGCAAATCAAAATGCTTCAGCTCAATCAAATGGAGCTCAATCAGTGTCTAATCTATCTAGTTTAACAGTAGAAACTCTTGCTTCCCATGCTGGTATTAATGGTAGTCCTGAAGCTCCTAATGAAGTATTTCCTAATGGAGCTGGAATTGTTTCTTATTTTGATACTAATAATTTCTTTAGAAAAACTTGGTATAATGGTTCAAGTGCTACAACACTATCTAATTTATATACAGAAGCTGAGCACGATATAGCTGATAATAGAGCTATTATATTAAGAGGAGATAACTTTCAAAAAGGTTTTATGGTAGATTCTGGACCTTATGAAGGTGAAGGAACTGATTTTCCTGATAATGGAACAGTTACTAAATATGGTGCTTTTTTAAATATAGGAGGCACTGGAGATGCAACTCCTAGCAATATTGATACATCAGATACAATCCATTCTACATTTGCTTATGTTTGGCCTAAAGGAACTCCTGCTAAAGCAGATGGTACTGATGCAGATGATGAGGGTCGACACAGTCAGTATGGAGCAAACGATTATTACTTTACTTATTTTAATAAAGGTGGTAAAAATAATCTATATTATGGAGGTCTTTCTAGTATACTCTCAGGCTCTACAGGTAGAATAAATAGTTTTGGAGATAATGCTTCTCCTGATTTTATCTTTAGGCAATATATAAACAGGCTTTATCAATACACTAAGAAAACTACTGTTGAATTTACCGATGGCGAAGACCATGTAACTGCCGATGATGGAGATTATCCTAAATTTCCAAATGGAGTAACAAGGTACTATAAAATTTCTTACGAATATGATGGCTATCAAGATTCTCCATTAACAAATACTGCATATTCATATAAGAATACTACGGGAACAGATAAGAAGAATTTAGATATAAAAATAAGAATACCTTTTAATATAACTCCTAGAGTTTCAGCTGTTAATTTATGGAGAAGAGGGCATATAGAAAATGATACAGAAGGTATGGCTTATTATAGAGTTGCTAGGTTAAAGCTTTTAAAAGGCGGAGGTTGGGAAAAAATAGAAGATGCTTCTGGAACTTTTTATGAACAAGATTTCACTGATACTTTAATATCAAATGAATCTTATAAAGACTTTACGGGAATATCTGAAAGTGTTCAAAATTCTAATTTAAACTATGAAATCTCTGAAATAGCAGGAAATAAACTATATGTAGCAGGTATAAAACATGCCTTATTGCCTGAAGGAGATAATTCTTTAGCATGGTCTAAAACAAATAAATTTAGCATGTTTGATATACAGAATGATAGATTAGACTTAGAAGATGAAGTGACTGCTTTAAAAGTATTTAACAATGTTCTATTTGCATTTACTCTAAATAAGATATATAAAATTGACCCTAATAGCAATACTATTATAGATATTATGGAAGGATTTGGATGCTCTAATAAAGATGCGGTAGTAGTTACAGAGTATGGAATGTTTTTTGCAGATAAAAATCATATATATAAATATGATGGAGCTAAAGTAACTATATTAAGTTTTCCTGTAGATAAAGATTTTAGTGGAAGTGATGGATGGACAGATTTAACTGGAACTACAGGAGTCACAATTAGACTTTATTTTTCTTCTAAATACAATTTATTAATAGCTTTAGGAACTAGCAGGGCCGCAGCTTCAACAACAAATGCATTTACTTATCATGTATTAAAGCAAAGATGGGATTATAGATACTTTTCGATTAAAGATAGCGGGGGAGATTTTAATGTTCAATCGATTATGAATAATATACTTATACCTTCTAAGTTAGGTGGTAATTTATATGCATTTACTAATGCTGAAGGCAAAGGAGATGATACAACTAGTCAAGCTTGTAAGTTAATAGAAGTAAATAAAGAGGACGAACAATCTGGTCAAATACACTGGGAATCTAAAGATTTTACTATGGGTATGGATACTAATGATAAAAGATTTATCAAAATAAAGGTAGAAGCTAGCACAAGTCTTACAACAGCGCCTGTGGTATATATTGATGGATTATTAAATACTCTAGTATCGTCAGGTACTAATGAGTGGAAAATTAAGAAAAATGCAGGAACAGGAGCTGTTCAGAAAGGAAAGAAAATAAAAGTTCAATTTAATCCAGGAAATGATAATATTGAAATTTACTCTATTGGTATAGTCTATAGAACATTAAAGGTTAAATAATGCCTAAATCTAATTTAGTCCCCCCATTTATAGAAGACTCATCAACTAGTAGGGCTATAAATGAGCTATACAGGCAAGTAAATAAGCTCCTAACCTCTATATCGCCTAATGCAGAAAGCTACGATAAAGAGGTATTAGAGGGCTCTGTAAGGGCAATCTATGAGGGAGGAGATAATTACAGAATAGAAGGAAAGACTTCTAATGGCTGGGTAGGTGTAACTGCACAAAAAAAATTAAGAGAAAATAGCTACAGCAATATGCCTAGAATAATAAGTTCTGGAGCATTAAAGATATCTAACGATATATTTAGCGACGGGCCTATAAATATAACTACACAAAAAAATTCAACTATTAATGGAAGTATTGTATACCTTGTTGGAGATAGTGGTATAAATTTAGACTCAGCAGGAGATATTGAATTAAATGCAGATGGTGGTCAAATAACTATTAAAGATGATACAGCCTCTCATTTCTTATTTGACTGTGATGCTACAGCTTTTACAATATATGATGATACTGATGTAGCTGATTATTTCTTTATACAGGTTGCTGCAAATGGAGAGACTACCTTACAAACTGTAGATGCTGGAGCAGCTGTAGGTCATTTAAATGTTAAACCTGATGGTAATATAAATCTCCTGTCAGGGTCTGGTGATGGTTTAATTAATATTTCAAAACAAGATGATACATATGCAACTTTTAATGTACACCATGGTGTTTCAGACCTTAAATTGTTTGAAAATGGCGGAGCTTCTCAAAATGATTATCTTAGTATTCAAGTAGGTGCACATGGAGCAACTGAGCTTATAACTGAAGATGCAGCCGCAGCTGCAGCTAGTTTTAAAGTTACAGCAGATGGTGATATAAATTTAGATTCTCACGAAGTTGTTATATTAGATGGAAGAGATACAGCTGAGGCAGGTTTTCATATTGCGTTTAAAGCAAATGGAACTAGATTTGGTCATTTAACGGGAGCAGATGGAGCTGCTTCAGACTTTCAATTATATGAAAGAGGTGGCTCTAGTACAGATGATTGGTTTAGAGTAAGAGTTAGCGAACATGGAGAATCAAATA